>Ga0080013_1001816_pt1 | contig 27075 bp, 10 predicted proteins | sample ETNvirenome_6_85_FD_69236 | JGI IMG/M metagenome (GOLD analysis project Ga0080013, IMG submission 69236) | Marine viral communities from the Pacific Ocean - ETNP_6_85 (SPADES assembly) (version 2) | ecosystem: Environmental > Aquatic > Marine > Oceanic | place: Pacific Ocean | collected 2013-06-19 | reverse complement strand
ACAAGCAGCTGCGACTGCAGCGGCCCTGGGCGAAATTGGAGCATCTCTTGAAGGAAATCGCCCCTCTGCCTGTGATGAGGAACTGGGGATCCCACAAGGTGAGCTAAGTCCATCAGATCTAGATCCACCACCGGATGTTCCTTCACTTGACGAGCTTGTAACTATGATCCAAAGAGAAATGGATCAATTATTCCCAGAAAGATTTCCTAAGATAATGAAACCACAGGTCACCAAAGACGGAATAGACTTAGAGGGCACATTACCCTTCCTTGCAATGTTACCTCCTTTGACTCCATTTGGGATTATATACCTGTTGCTAAGACTGGGCGAATACGCACCCCCTACTGCTGAGCTTGAAGAAAATTGTGAAACGACAGGCCCGGGCTCACAACTTAACGACACATAAGAGCGCGAAGATGAATCAAGATAATTATTTCTTACTATTTATAGAAAAGGTATAAATCTATCATGATCGGGTACTCACCAAAATTTCCACTCCAAATTGACAACTATGTAGGGGCATATGCAGTTAATACTGAACTTAAGGATGTTATAAGACAGAATTTTAAGAACCTCATGTTAACGGCCCAGGGCGAGCGTGTAATGGATATAAATTTTGGAGCTGGCCTCAGACACTATTTGTTTGAACAGAATCACGGTCAGCTGCAGAGCTCCATCGCCGAAAAAGTGAGAGAGCAAACACAAAAATATATGCCCTTTATTAGTCTCACAAGTGTAGACTTTAATACCAGTACGGTCGCGGGAAATGTCGAGGATCACATATTAGATATTTCAATTAAGTATTCGATTTCCGGACTCGATGAAAATGCGAGTGTTCTCATCAGCGCCGCCGCGGACTCTTTATAGGAATTAAAATATGGCAAACGACAGAGCAAACAACAGCACAAAGAATCTAAAAATTATCAACTACGCTGGTAGGGACTTCAATTCAATCCGGAATAACTTATTAGATTATGTTAAAAGATATTATGCCGACTCGTACAAAGACTTCAACTCAGCCGGCTTCGGCTCACTGGTATTAGACACCGTCTCCTATGTGGGAGACACACTCTCCTTTTATCTAGATTACCAACTGAACGAAACATTTCTGGATACCGCAACCGAATATGATAATGTAGTTAAGATCGCGCGCCAGCTGGGATATAAATATGCCGACTCCTTTTCCTCGGTAGGTCAAGCACAATTTTTTGTGTCGGTGCCTGCAGCCACCTCCGGCGCCCCAGATGATAGATATCTTCCGGTCCTCCGTGCAAACACAATCCTCCGCTCCACCGGCGGCCAAAATTTTACACTGGTAGAAGATGTGAATTTTGGAGATCCCAACAACCCAATCATTGTAAGTAAGATAAATTCTACTACCGGAGCGGCATCTGAGTTCGCCATTAAGGCCACAGGAACCGTAATCTCTGGCCGCGTCAGTAGACAAGTCGTTACCACGGGCGAGTTTATAAAGTTTAGAAAGATTGAATTAGAAAATCCACATTTAGTAGAAATATTAAGTGTTTATGATGATGAGGGACACAGGTATTATCAGGTCGACCACCTAGCGCAAGAAATTGTCTTTAAGGCTCTTCGAAACAACAGTACCGATAAGAATACTGTATCTTCTATTTTAAAGGCAATCCCTGTCACCCGCAGATTTACTTTAGAAAGAAACAGGACTGGTGCCTACCTACAGTTCGGATATGGGTCTGAGGCTGAGCTTACAAACCAGTCGGTTGCTGATCCGAGCACCGTTGTACTTAAGCTCCATGGCCGAGATTATATAACACAACAAGAATTTGACCCCACCAACTTAACAGAAACTGATAAGTTCGGGGTCGGTCCTTCAAACACACGTATAACAATAGTTTATAGAGTTAATGAGGCCGAGGACGTTAACTTGGCGTCCAACTCACTTACTGCAGTCGCCCAGCCGCGATTTAAATTTAATGATTTACCCTCGTTAAATATGTCTTTGGTTCAACAAGTGCGTAACAGTCTTGAGGTTACCAACGAAGATCCTATTGTCGGCGATATTACTATCCCATCGGTCGACGAACTCCGACAGCGTGTATATTCACACTACGCCACTCAAAATCGAGCAGTCACCATTCAAGATTATGAGGCCATCTCTTACGCCATGCCGCCTAGCTTTGGAGCAGTCACGCGCTGTTCTTTTGAGAGAGACTTTGATTCATTTAAAAGAAACTTAAATATGTATGTGATTTCAAAAAATAAGCTTGGCTTTCTGACCACAACGAATACTACTATTAAGAATAACTTAAAAACATGGCTTAGTAGCTATAAAATGATTAATGACACTATCGATATTCGAGACGCACTGATAGTAAACTATGGGATCAGTTTTTCAGTAGTGGCAGATTATGAAGAAAACAAATACGATGTTATTGCTTTGGCAGTGCAGAGGCTCAAGAATTGGGCCAATAACCAGCAGTCTGATATAGCAGAACCCATTTACGTAGTAGATATTTATAAGGAACTACAACGCGTCCCTGGTGTTGTCGATGTACTTGACGTACAAATTCTCCACCGCCAAGGGGGAAATTACTCAAACACAGATTTTGATTTTAATAGTAGCCTCTCTAATGATGGAAGATATTTGAATGGAGAGGTAAACACGATTTTTGAACTTAAATATTCCGACACAGATATCCAAGGAAGTGTAACTTAATGGCCATCTTACGATACACCGCCAGTGCGGATAACACCATAACGAACGCTTTTCAAGCGGACCTGACCAACCGAGGCACTGGCTCAAACATGGGTTATGCCGACAGTTTAGAAGTGTTCTCTATCTACGGACAGAACTCATCCTCAGCCACCGGTCAATCTCAGGAACTTTCCCGAGCATTGATCCAATTTCCGATACATACCATAATATCAGACCGTTCCGCCGGATCCGTCCCAGCCTCCGGTAGCGTTTCCTTTTATCTTCGAATGTTTAATGCCGAGACACCATTTACTCTCCCACAGGACTTTACTTTAACGGTAGCCCCCATATCGCAGTCATGGGTCGAGGGTACTGGCTTGGACATGGACGAATATAGAGACCTGGGTTCATCCAACTGGCTACAGGCGAGAGTTTCCGCTTCTGCAGACGACGGCACCTGGACCTCGATTGGGGGCGATTATTTGACGGCCTCCAATTATAATACGACATTTCCTCAGGGGTATGAAGACCTCGAAGTAGACATAACTTCTTTGGTAGAACAGTGGGTCGATGGTACTTATAGTAACAACGGTGTTGGAATACATCTTACAGCTAGCCAGGAGGCATATCATTCGAGTTCTACGGGCGCAGACTCGGGCAACATTATTAATAATCTCTCTGGCTCAACTGATTCCTACTATACTAAAAAGTTCTTCTCACGATCAACACAATATTTCTTCAGCCGACCAGTATTAGAGGCGCGCTGGGATTCTAGGACTCAAGATGATAGAGAAAATTTCTTTTACTCTAGTTCCGCCGCCCCGGCTGCCGATAATTTGAATACGCTATATTTTTATAACTATATTCGCGGCCGCCTCGTCGACCCCCCAGCTGTTGCTGCCGCCGGCGAAGAGATTTGGGTGTCCTTTTATTCTAGCTCCGCAGGTGCACCCACGGGTTCTAAGCTGGCGTTGCCAGTGGGAGGCGCCGTGGCCACGAATCTAGACCTCAATGCAACTGGAAATCTCTCCGTTGCTGGAATTTATACTTGTAACTTGGCTCTTACCTCAGCGGCCACTCCATTAGAAGCAATACACGACGTCTGGCATTTTGACGGCGTTGAGTACTTTACGGGGTCTTTTTATCCCGAAAGCTTCCCAACCTATCAGTCTGCACCGACCTTTACGCGGGTAACCTCTTGTCGCAACTTGAAATCATCATATTCACAAAAGGATAAAGCTAGGTTTAGGTTTTTTGTTCGCTCCCGAGACTGGAGCCCCACTGTGTATACAATAGTGACCACCAATAACCCCACAGAGGTTATAACAAGCGCTTCATATGCGATCTATAGGACAACAGACAACTATGCAGCGGTACCGTACGGAACTGGCTCAGATCTTAGTACCTACATGTCCTATGATCAGCAAGGGAATTATTTCGACCTCGATATGTCGTTATTAGAAGGAGGCTATATGTACGAAATTAAATTATCTTATTACAATGATAGTATAGGAGATTGGCAGGAGCAACCCCAAACGTTCAGATTTAGGGTTGATGAATAATTAAAATATGAGTCTTAAGGGATTATTTAATACCGTCGCTGTAACAAAAATAGTCGACGATAAAACATCAGCGGAGATAGGGGGGGTCGTTGAATCGGCTGACTACCATCTAGCGGATATTATTGATGAGAAGAGATTTATTCCTTCAATTGACTTTTCCCAACCCAAAAACTTTGCAAAATATGGCTCGGCAGTAAAATATTACGAAGACTCTTATACCTATATCCACTCCTCATATCCCTATGATGGTTCGCTAGCCGAGAAACTACAGTGGAAAAATAGTGGCTCTTATATAGACCTCTATATTTTTGATAATAAATACCCACGCACCACTGGTTATATCAATTTTTCATATGGAGGTTGGGGCACCCCAGCTGCGGCCCCATCGCTAACTAACGGGTATGGAATTCCCAACAACAGCGCTGATTATGAATACATTGCTATCAAGGGCGGCCCCGGCATCGGCGGCGGAATTCAAAACCAATCGGCAAATGTGTGGGATCCCGCCAACAACAGAGAGTCCAATCTTGAAATCGACCTATCAGAGGGAGTCACAACAGAGTTTTGGCTTAAAAAGACTGCTTTTGACACTACTAAAACAGAAAAAGAGGTTATTTTTGACCTATGGAATAACGAGTTGTCTAGTTCCGCGAACTATGGTAGGCTCCGGCTAGAATTGTCCGGCGCCTCGCCAGCTGGCGCCGACCCTTTCCGATTAACTTTTATGTCCGGAGCGATCGGCCGGCAGCAGCTCTCGTTGGGAGCCAGCACTCTTACAACGGCGTCCGTCGCAGATAATGCGTGGCACCATTATGCTGTTTCACTGAAAAACTCACCTGTTGTGGGAACCTCTAAATCTATTCAGTTTAATGGCGCCACAACAAACCAGGGCATCCGCACAGGCACAGAGGCATACTGGGATGCACTTATCGGTGGCGCCGGAGTATCATCACTACCCTTTTCAGTTTCTACGTGGATATACCCCTCCTCTGTCTCGCCTCATGATAGTACATCTGATTTCTTTTGGTCCGTCAGCGCCGGTAATTATAAGCTGGCCCTGTCTCTAGAAACAGATGGGCGAATTCACGCGTACAAAGGAAACGTAGGTACGGTTGCTGAGGCATCCTCAAGTGTTCTGATTTCCTCCGAGCAATGGTACCACGTGGTATACACATATGAGGGCGACGTCAACGGAGAATTGAAGATTTATGTCAACGGAGAATTGGCCATGTCCGAGACGGTTGTTGCCGACGACCCACTAGGATGCGATGCGCCCACCTCGTACTATATGCGCATCGGAGGACCCTCATGGACTACGGTGGGAACGACCTTCTTCGATGGGTACATTGACGATACAAGCATATGGAACGAGGAACTTACTGATTCCAGCGTAAGATCGTTGTTTAATAATGGCGTTCCTACTAATCTATCCGGCCCGTCGGCCCCCTCTGGCTTGCTGTCCTGGTGGACAATGGGCGATAATAGCGGAGACATTTTAAACGGGACTAATGTTTCATCCGCTAATAATAGAATTGTCGATGAAACGGGCGCCCAGGACGGCTTCGCCCAGCTGGGGTCCATGGAAGAATCTCAGATTGTAACCCAATCCTCGGCCAACAACGTTATCGATGCTAAATTTTATGTAGACGGGCGCCCAAATAATTTTATTAGTATTGGAGCCATGTCTACATCTTCCTTTGGGAAGATCGGCGGCGCCATGCAGGCAACTATCGGCTCCCTCATAACTTCCCCGGCAAACTCTACTGCTGCCGCCATGGCTGGAAAATTAAGCGCGTCCCTGGACGAGTTCCGATACTGGAAGACGCAACGCAGTTCTGAAAAAATTGGTAGGTATTGGTTTACACAAGTCGGCGGAGGTACCAACACAGATCTTGCAAATACCGATTTAGGAGTCTACTATAAATTTAATGAAGGGATAACACAAACCGCTTCTGTAGATTCTACTATTTTAGACTACTCCGGCCGCATTACCAATGGTACCTGGACCGGGTACACCGCAGGTGCAAGAAACACCGGCTCAGCCATAGTATCTGCCTCAGCCGCACAGAGCGAATTTAAAGATCCGATTATCTATTCAACCCATGCAGACGTTGTGTCTACGCTCCAAATATTAAAAAACTCAGGGTCAGTCCACGATTTCGATAATTCGTCACAACTTTTTGGTTATTTTCCCTCATGGATGCAACTTGATGATCCGGAAAACGGAAACGAACTTCAAAAACTAACTCAGATTATCTCCAGTTATATGGACACTCTCTATCTTCAGATTGAGAGTTTCGGAGATATTCATAATATTTCATATTTAAGTGGCTCCGCCGCCAAGGCAAACACCACAGTTGAGAAGCTTTTATCAGCTAAGGGGCTCCTGGCCCCAGAACTATTTTTGGATGCAGATATTCTAGAGAAGCTGGGAGATAGAAGCGAGGAGCGATTATACCGCGACTCATTATCTAACATTAAAAACAAGATATACCAAAACTTATATAATAACCTTACTGCCATTTATAAGTCTAAGGGTACCCGTCAATCATTCCGAAATGTTTTAAGATGTTTTGGCGTCGATGAAAAGATTTATAGGCTCAATGTTTATGGCAATAATGTTCAGTTCAAAGTTAGAAATAACCGCGAACTGTATTCTGCTAATAAAAGATATATAGATTTTAGCCGCAGGGCCCATTTTGAATCAACAGTATTTCTTTCCGCTAGCACGGCAAATGCTGTCTCGTACTTAACGTCCTCTGTGGAATTAACCGGTGGTTACGCGAGCACTCTTGAAGCTTATATACTTTTTCCTCGTAAACCAGGCGCCAAGGAGCTCGCGTATAGTGATTACTCGTACAACTATTTAACTTCGTCTCTGTTTGGTCAGCATACTGTAGTTCCAACGGCCCCCTCGAGTTCATTAGTGTGGGACACTCCGGACAATACTAACTTTCAAGTACTTGCCGTCCGTGATACGGTCGGTTCTGTTGATGCGCAGTTTATTTTATCTTCTAGCGCCGAAGGCGCATTACCAATACTGACGTCCTCTTTCTATGACGATGTATATGAGAATAGTAATTGGATCTTTGGTGTAACGGTTAAACCTGCCCAATACCCCTTGGTGGACTATATCTTCGGCTCAGATACTGAGAACTATATAGTTGAGTTTAAAGGCACCCAAGTCGACGCTGGTGAGGTTTTAAACTCCTTCACGGTAACTGGCTCGCTCTCGGGCGAAGAAGCGACCAAAGGGTTCCTCACGGGCTCTAAGAGAGTATATGTTGGTGCCCACCGCCAAGACTTTGAGGGAGCTGTGATTGATCGAAGCGACGTCCGCGTCGGATTCTGCCGATATTGGTTAGACGATATTACTCTAAACTTGATGCAAGATCATGGCCGCGATGTCCAAAATTATGGTACTTTAAACCCCTCTCGAAGCCCGTATCTTTTCCAGGGTGAAGCAGGAACCCACGGCCGCGGATCAGGATCTGCAGAATTTTTAGAAACAGATACACTAGCAATGAATTGGGACTTTGCAACGGTTACCGGCTCCAACGCATCGGGCGAATTTACTGTTCCCGATTTTTCATCTGGCTCCACGGCGGCACAATCTAGTCGTTGGGGCCCATTGGGTAATCTACTAGCCGCACAGCATACTGGTTATGGTTATGGTTTCCCTGCATCATCAACACAAGTAATTGATGCCGATTACGTATTAGCAGCAGAGTTACAAGACTTCGAGCGCCTTAACTCAAATGACATGATATCCGTTATGTCGGTTGAAGACGATATGGAATTCACCAGAGAGTCGCGACCTATAAACTTTTTATATGCCATCGAAAAAAGTATGTATCAATCGATTTCGGAAAATATGCTGCAGATGTTCGGTACGATCACTGATTTTAATAATATTATTGGGAGTCCAGCTAATAAATATCGGGATACGTATAGGAGCCTCCGAATCTTGCGTGAGCGTTTCTTTGAAAGGGTGGGGAACACACCAGATCTAGATAAATATATTGAATTTTATAAGTGGTTTGACTCTTCCTTAAGTAAAATTTTACAACAATTGGTACCGGCCTCCGCACAATTTTCTAAAGATGTACTTACGGTCGTGGAAAGTCACGTCCTAGAACGTAGCAAATATCAACATAAGTTTCCGACGGTAGATTTAAAGAGTGGAGACATCGAAGGCTCTATCATCTCCCCTCTCCCGTTAAGCCCAGGCTGGCAATTTACTCACCACCCGGTAAATGATAGGGAAGATACAAATGCGAATTACTGGAAGAATTTGGCTTCTCGTGCCACCGGAAAGCTCGCGTCGACAAACACGGCCTTAGACAGCAATAAGCAAATCTACTTTGATAACAGCACTAAAGATACGAGAGACAGAAAAGAACGAAATACTTACAGGTTTAAAAGCACAACACAGAAAACCATCCGCGCCGGCACGACCACACATAGGAACAAAAAGGCTAATTTTGTTTTTGATGCGACTGCACCATGTGGACCGGTTGTTCCAGGAACCAACATTCCTCAGAACATAATGATGAGTTTTAATACAGATGTAGAACAAAATCAGGATATAGTGGACGATCTTCATCCGGGTAAAAAGAAAAGATTAGGCTTCGGTATTGATCCCACTATTAATAATACGCCAGGCCAACTCAAGCAGGACGGCAACATTCTGGCGCCATTTAGTTTATATAGTTCATCGGTTTCGACGGGGTACAACTCTTATGTAGTTGGCTTTTATACTGGAAGCGTGATGCTAACAAACCTGCATGAAGACATAGTATTAACCAACGAGACGCGCCCACTCCAGGGCCCGTTCACAGAAAAATTTGTTGGCGGAAGATACTATCGCCACGGGCCACTGAATGGCCAGCACGGCTCACTTGATACTCCCGATGACCGAGCAGAAGGGTTTAGACTAGAGTTTGGTGTGTCGGCACCGTCTTCATATTCCGGAGCACTTGGAATTGTGCCGCCAAACTATCCCTTTGTTGATTCGCCGTCTGGATCAGCGCCGTACGGTTTCTTGGGTCGCTTACCAACGGCGCAAAGGCTGAGAGACGAGGGGTCTAAACGGCCGGTTAATATTAAAAACATTCTGATGTCAACAGCGTCAGCGCAGACTCGACTGCCCGGAACGATACTTCATAGTAAAATCGGCAACTATACAAAAAACTATCAAGTTATTCAGTCCGCCGGTCGCACGATCAACGATCCATTCTTCCAAGATCAATCGTTTAGTTTCGCGGCCAACCCTCTAGCCAGTAACCAGACCATCCGGGGAAGATTCCCTCTTTCTAACGTGCACGGCAGTCCAGCAACGCCAAATGTAGGCTTTGTAGAACACGAAATCCCCCAGAGAACTGGCTCTAATTCTAACAAAACTATTTTTGTTAACAAGTTTAGTGCACCCGGTGGCTATAGTTCGATCTCACCAGGGTATTTAGGCCCAGCCCACGAAGAAAAATCTGTTTATAATGTACTTTCTTATCGCAACCTATCTGTTCTAGACTATGGAGTCTATGAATCCGCTTCTGCCGATGCCTCTACAAATCTTACTATGCACGTAGATCAGGCCTTTAAGAATAATATCTCTGTTTCCCGAGGCCTAAAACAGCGCCTAGTTCCACATAATGCACCGTTTGGGTACGACGGGGTGTATACAGAGTTGCCGGCGTACTATAAAGTTAATCGGAACGCACGTACTCAAATAAGTGATGCTGATGGAAACACTACTCAAAAGTATGACAATTACTTTGTTCATCATCCCATCCCGCGATCAATAAAGCAGTATCGATGGGTTACCTCCTCTTACGATGCTTCATACACAGACCCAGGGAAATTTTATGGATATAGCGAGTTAAGTGGGGGCTACTTTATTGAAAGTCTACCAACAATTAGTCAGTCGTCTGATTACGACGACGAAACTTTTACTTATCTCACTATAAGGATTGCGGACCCAGTTTCAAGTGCCACCAATACGCTGGGCTTCCCACTATCTGATGCTACATCCTCATATATCAATTCAGAATACTGGGCACCCCCGGCGTTCAATCAGCCTCCCGACATGTTCAATTCGTTGATGCTGATGAGAAATGGCCCCTATCAGGCGCCTTCCTGGAAACAGCTAAGGCAGAAAGACCACCCAGTACTGAGAAACCATGAAAAAAATAGTATTCTCTCTTTGCGTACAAAATCCGGATATGATGTTACTATAGGCGCTCGTCGCGGGAACAATCTTACACAGTTCACAGAACCGCAAGTTTATAGCAGCGAGATGCCCCTGATACATCGCTTCCAGATAGGACAAGACCGAGTACATATCCTATCCTTAAAAAACTCATTTGGCAACAAGCTTATAGCCTTTGCTAACTATGAAGCAAACAATCTTCTTAATACCCAACGTAAGTATGATTCCGGGAATCTCTATTTTAATCGAATAAATTCAATGATTTTAATGGGCCGCAACAAAGATAAGTCTGTGAATTCGGCCTTGTCTAACATTGGCGCAACATATGCACAAACAGTATACCCGGCAACCTATAACGCCTTCTTAAATCGTACCCGAAGCAGAAATTATTATAGTATCGCTGATGTTTGGAATAACTCACGCGCACTGCGGTCTGATGCTGCCAGAGAAAACTCGCAGGGAACAACCATTACTAAAACATATGTTGCATATCCTAGCAAGTGGCTCACCGATGCCCATCATGTTTATAGTTCATCTGTGAGTTATACATACGATGACGGCGCCGGGGAACTTCAAAATTCTTATTCGCGCTATTATGTTCAGACAAATGGGTCGGCTCGCTCCCCGATTATCTATCCAGCGGCAACCTACAATGCGCGTATCCCTCTGGGGACGGTGTCATCCTCAACGAGTCCATCAGGATTCTGGCCTGCCTTCGTCGGTGATCGATTTAACTTAGTTATGGGATCCTATTCAGGTTCCCTAGGAATCGCAGGCTCGGGCAAGGTTCCATATAAAAATTATGAAGACTATGCAAAACATCTAAGACTCATAGGAAAAGATTATTCGATAGTTCCAGAGTTTAGGATTAGCGAGCACATTGCCGAATTCCTGCAGGGCGAAGATTTTACGACATTAGGCGATATAGACGATCTCCTGAGTCTCACTGGGTCGGCATATAACAGTTCCGCGGAAACTGGGTTTTATCAAGAGTATGCCAATTCTGATTTCATGAAGATGTTCCAGGTTGTAAATGATGCATATGACGGGAGCAAGCTTGTTGATGGGTCTGAGATGGAGCAAGACAAGATAGGCTTGCGTTGCAACGCGTTGCTCCAGTTTTTACCATATAAGGGGTTTTATCCGGCCGAGCGCACACAACAGCTGGCATCTCTGTTCTCGCAGTCCTATGGGCCCCAAGTTTTTAAGAGTGGCTCTGGTCTAGCAGAGGCTGCCGTCTATCGAGCTATTCTGGAACCATTGTATTCCCAAGGAGTAATGTACAATACGATTAAGTCTGGCATAGCTGTTAGTAATTTTATAATCTCTAACACTGCGAGCATCCCCGCCCAGATCATCGCCACTCCCGGCGGCGGTCCCCCTAGTGCTAATCTATCATCCTCGGCGGTAAAGAGTACGGGCGCCACCCCGCTACCTGAGGGTAATTTGTTTTTTGAATACATGTTGCCACCATTTAAGTCAACTGACGGCTCTTTTTCGGGCTCCTATTGGAATGAAAATGGCTATTTCTTCGAAAAGGTGCCCTTCGAGGCCCTGTATCAGCCTCGGAACTTCTTATCGGAAGATTATATTTCGTATACAGGAAGAGTTTATGACACCGGATTACAGAGCGCGAGCCTTTTAGAATACGCGGACGAAGGCGGCGGCACATCTGAAGACAATTACGTCACTTGGAACGGTCAAGGTGATCGTAAATATGAACTAGCTATTGATAACTTTTTGTGCGAGACAGTTAACTTCTTTCAAAATGGGCTGACTTCCATTGTTTCAAGTCGAGAAGATGATTTTGGCGCCATTGAAAGCGGGTCTGTGTACTCAATGACACTTAAATTATATCGGCCAACCACGGTGAGTCCTGGCCACGACTGGGCCGACACCGGGTCCATCATACCTGATTATAGTAAGTTTGATATGTATCGTAGAGTCTCCGCCTTTGGTCCTCCCATCGCTTCGAAGTGGTGGGATATTGACGCTTCTTTTGACGGCGCCGCTGATTACAGTGCCAGCTTCTCACACTTGACTCCCCCATATATTGCCGGCTCGGGTTCATGTACTTTCTCGTACACCGCCAGCAGCAACGGGATCCCAACGTTAGATGATATATTTAGCAACATGTCAATAACTTATAACCGAATGGAGTTCACGACACTACAGAATACCGATAATGCCGGCGGTGAAATGACAGATTATAAGGTACAGTTAAAAGATAGCTTTAACCTGACACAATCAATTAATTCTGTCCCGGCCGGAACTCGTACTCAAAAGAAGCAGTGGCTCATTCAGTCTAAATTTGAAACACCCGTTATTAACATTGCCGGCGACCGAAGAACTTGTGGTACAGCAGAAGTTGCCGGCGCCTACGCCACAGGGATGGTCGCACTCACGAGCAGTGTTGTTTCCTCAGCATTTGCAACAGGGTATATTGACTTGACAGCCAGCTCTCCGGGCGAGGCCACTGCCACCGGGTCAGTGGAATTCGCCGGCGTCCCGAACGATACGAAGTTCCTATATTTTCAGGGAGCCTCGGGCACACAATATGCTTACTTCGCCGATGCCGGCGCCACCCGGGTCAACCCATCATACGCTGAAACCAATAATGTGTGGTACTTTAATTATGGGGCCGACAAAGACGAGGCCGCGGAGAACCTCCGCGACGCGTTGACGGCTTCTGCTTTTGTTGTTACTGACGGCGGCTCTGTGACAATGCCAGCTAGTGATGCTGTAATGCTGACGGCTTCAGTTGCCGGTACCGCCGGCAACTTTAGTCTTCTTGATGACGGCCTCGGTGAGGTTGTAATTCTCGGAATGGCCGGCGGCGCCGACGGAACCAACACAATCACAGAGGACGATCAGTGGACGATTAGTGATGGTGGTACCGATGGCGAAACTCACTCAATGACTTTTGCTCTTACGGCCTCCGGAGGCTCATGCCCCGCCGGCGCAACAGACTGCGCGCTGATCGACATGACTGATATCGATGCGACGGCCACCAGTTTGGCTGCGAAGATTAATCTTCAGGACGACCTTAATATAACAGCCGGAGTGGAGAAAAACGGTCTGCTAAAAGCCAGAATAACATTAACAAACAACACAACAGGCTCTGCTGGGAAGGTACCTATTACAGCAACGACTTCCTCAAATGGCGACGGTTACCAGGAAATAGGTGGAATGGCCGGAGGCGCCGACGCGGTGTACTCCCTGGATTCTATGGATCGGTTTACCCTTAGTGATGGCGGAACGGACGGAGGCACCACTAGTGCCACCTTTAAACTTAAAACCGGGGCCTCGGCAGCAGATGAGGCGGAGCTTGTAGATAATGATGCCTCTGCCAGTGCAGCAAATCTTATCGCAAAGATTAATGCTTATACCGATTTGGGCGTGACGGCCTCTCCTGGCGCCGGAAATTCGGCAGCAAATGCCTTTATTACATTAACAAATGATAATTTCGGGAGCGACGGCAACGTAACAATCGGACTAATAGTTGATGACGCCGCGTACTGGGCAGCGTCTGGGATGGCCGGGGGAGTGACGTACGAGGCTGCCAATGTCTATGGCGACACTTACGGCGCCTTGTCGGTAGCCACCCCAGCAGATACAACCGTTCCAGTTCCCCCCGCCGGCCTCGCAGTGACAGAAAACTGCCAGATCTACACTCAGGGACTTTGGCACGATTATGGGACAGTCCCAAGTGGCTCAGATGAGGGCGTTTTCGCTGTCATTGAATCGCCTTCTCCCAAAGAAGGAAATTCTTTAGCTGAGTTGGTTGGTATGCCAATTGGGCAGCAGTTTAGAATTGGTGGGGTTAAGGGTCGCAATATGCTAGAGGAGGCTGTCGTCGCAGTACCATTTTTCATGGGCCGAGACAACCGAAGAAAATTCTATAAGTTAGATAGTGAGTCAAAGAACTCCATTAAAACGTTAACTACTCAACTAGATAAGTATATTTTCCCGCCTAGGTTTGATTTTATTCGGAATGATGATATGGATCCGATAGCCATGTATGTATTTGAGTTTAGCCGTGCCGTTACTCAAAAAGATATAGCAGACATGTGGCAGAATCTTCCGCCCTCAATTCATGAAACCTTCGTCCAAAAAGAGTCGACTATTGAACACAGGCTTCTAAAAGATCAGATGCTGAACAAATCCGGCCGGCCCTTACGGAATGATCTTAGGTGGTTGGTATACAAAGTGAAAAAAAGAGGAGAAATGGACTATTCTAGGTTCACCAAGAAGGGCCTAATTGACGATACTGGAACCATACCAAGCAATATTAATAATGCGGCTTATTCCTACAATTGGCCATATGATTATTTCTCCTTAGTGGAACTAGTTAAAATTGATGAAGCAATTGGATATACCTCTGAGTTACCACCAGATAGTAGGGTAGAAATAGTAGGGGACGTAAATATTTCGTCACGCGATGGTATAATGATAAACATGGAAGAAGAATAATGCAGTTTTTTGATGACAAACAAGAGGTAATGGATGTTATAATTACGCCCTTTGGAAAACATCTTTTGTCTCAAGGGCGTTTTAAACCGCAATATTATGCATTTTTTGATGAGGATATTTTATATGATTCCCTCTGGATTAGTGGGTCTGTAATTGAAGAGCCCCAAAATACCATTGAGGGCAGAATTCAACATGAAACCCCAAGAATAAAGCAGCAGTCTGTTTATACTGGTATAGAAACTGCAATTAATATACGTAACGATATAATACGAACCGCGATCGCTGGCGCAACGTATGACACAGGTTCTTATGTGGTCCAGGACACTCACAATCATGCTGTGTATAACAAAGAGACACTTCAGCAGCATGGTGATAGGTTCTCTTTTTTAAGTAAGCCTCTTGGCCGATCAGCAATAGCGTCTAAATATCTCCCGGCTTGGAATGTCTCAATGCTAAAGGGCGCGATAAGTTCCAGTCAAGGCTATTTCGTAAATCCTCAGGACGACGCCCAAGATACAACGGGTTCCATAGAGAATATTCCTCAAATTAACATTAATCTCAATTATAAAATTTATGTTAATGAGGTCGGCCCAGAATATCAATGGACAATCGCTGACACTACAGTTGCTTATACTGCCGACACTTTCCCGGTCCAGGAAGAAGGCTTTGAAGAGCAAGATGTAAGCGACGTCTTCCCCCCGTCGACGATACAAGACATAGCATCTGAAGTTTTTGGCGATGGTACTTATTTTACACTACAAAACGGTAAAATAATAATTGATCTATTGGAAGAAAACGTTGACTTTAAAAAAGAGAACTTTGACATTCAGGTATTTGCATCTGGGTCGCTATTTAATTCAGTTAATAATGAACCACAACAGCTACTCTTCTCGAATGCGTTGATTGCCCCTCAGGGAGACGATGTTGAGAAATACCTAACAATTCGTGTTGATCGGGGGATAGATGATGCCCGAATTAGCCGCGGCCAAATTAAAAATCTTACCGCCCTTACCACAGATAGTGCAACAACTAACGTGATCAGTACTCGCGAGTTTTTGGTTCGAGATCTTTATGACCCCGAAGAGGATATTTGTGAATAATGAAACAAACCCCACTAAGTCCTGGTAACGTTCCAACCAATATAAAAAAAGTAATAGTTAATAATACAGGCGCCTCCTATGATTTAGAAATTTCGGTGGAGGCCATATCACCCGAAACCATAGACTTTACTGATTCAAGTCTCTTTGTACTCGCCACGGCTGATTATAGTGTTGCACAACAAATTACCAAAGATAACTCTGTAGCTGTTAAATATCTTACCAAACAAAAAACCAACCCTGCAGTTGTTTATACTGTGAGCTCCTTAAGGCGATCTCGTGTTGTTAAACCACCGCGGTACTTTAAAAAGACTCAGTCAGGATATAATAAAAACTTAGTAATGCCAATTAGTAATGTTTCCAATTTGGTGGTGTTCGCGGGGATCCTTAAGCGCACCCAGCTACGAAAAGGAGAGGCCACTACCTTGATCTCCATAGATACTCTGACAATTTTAAGGAACGGGGCCCCCCAAGAAAACAATATCTTACTTTTCGAAGATACATCCCATAAGAACTTGTGGCTCGGCCAAGCGTTTCAAGATAATTCGGGGATATGGTACAAACAGTCCGGGCTCCCCACGGCATCCCCCCAACGCCTTTACTCGGTCACCGTACCAAATACTAAAGTGATATATAAGAGTCAGCTAGATGAAAACCTACTAAAGACGCTAGCAAACAGCTTTAATGATTTATATATTCTTAATAAGACCATCAACTCCAAACAAGCGATTGTTAATCAGCTTAAATCTAAAAGTAGAAATTATTTTTCTCCTTTATACTTTGCAAAGACTACTAATTTATCCCTCCCGCTTTCATTTTCTTTTAATCGGTTGGACTTTTTTAGAAATAATGGGCTTTTTTCAAAGTTGATAAAAAACGAAACAGAAATGATCAAGTCTTTTGATCTAGTGGAAACCAAAATTTTAAGAAAGAGGGTCCTGCGCAACAGTCCGGCAAGTCGCCTGACTGCAGCCTCGCCGCTAGAAGACTATGATGGCCGAGAATATTTAGTAGAGGGCGCCATGGCTTACCCTAACTTAATTGAAACGAACGGCATCCTAAGCATATCATCTACTGATACACAATTGGAATCTTTAACGGCTGGTCTTTATGTCTATGGTGTTGAGATGACCTTTGTGGACAAAACACAAGAAAAGCTACAGAGTCTTCTCCTTGATCCAACAAATGGCCTAAGTGTTGTTACTAAAGGGCTGCAGGATTTACATCAGGAGATGAATACCTCCGGAAATTATAATGTTTATGAACAACGTTTTGGCGACGCGTATTATAAAACTTACACATCAGAGGAGAAGGTCAATATTATAACCGCTGCTATTCGATCTTATATAAGTGCCATTTCACTATTTCATAAAGATCTCGCCACCGCCATTAAATCTACTCCCGACTCACTAGCGACTAAATTGTTTGTCCTGGCCGACCCAATGACCCGCGGCCCAGTAGGGATTTCGGAGCTAATCAAGTTATTGTCCGATTTACAATCTGAAATTGAGAGACAGGTAAAGATTAATAATCCTCTCGCTCCTTCCGCGGCGGCTGCTGCCTCCTTAAATTTATCAAGGTTCGGAACTGGAAATAAAGTTTTAAAAATTAAACATTTTTTTGAGGAGGTCGTTGATGCGGACGATTTAGTCGATAACGGTTTAGACTTCTTAACACTAGATAAAATATCCCCCTTCTCAGGAAGGTATAATCCATTTCGCCAGATTCCATACAGTGATTTCTTGACTCTCCTGACAAATGAATCAACTAAATACAATAGCCTTGCAACGTCTAAATATCTTCCAGTCTCACTAACACCAAACTACTTTAGATTGCTAGGAAACTCACACAAGATTAATTCCAAAGACCCCAACCAGCCCGAGTCGGACTCGGTTGTGGCGACATCCTTGTTGGTAACCAACAAATATCGTAACTCGCCACTAGATTTTGCACAGTTTAACATTGATGACGACACAACGAACGCAGCCACCGCGCCCTTGTCCATTCTCAAAAATAATCTTAAAGTAATGGAAAAAGAGAGTTGCACGGTGGACGTAGATCTTCATGAAGAAGATAGTGGAATATTCGGCACATACGGCCCGCCGATATTCCCCAGTAGCGCTGACAATTATTTAGATGCTGCGGATAAAATGTCGGAGGAATCACCGTTTGTAATAAATAAAACCGGAAGTGTTTCACTTCGAAGTTTTCTTCTTCATACCATGAACAATGTATCTCAAGAAGCATACTATGCAAAGCTGCAGCGACTAAATAATGATTTACTATCTTATTTAGTGCAGACAGATTATTATACAACACCCCAAGGACAAGGGCCGACTGCAGTGAAAAATATAACTGATCAAAAGGTATTTGCGTCCAATAATATAAACCTGGAAACGTTTAATTTAAGAATGTTAGAACTACAGCGCAGCAGCCCCGGTTCAGCCGCAACATCTTTAAACACTTTACTTTTGGGGCAACAGGAACCAGAGTCTGTAACAGCTCAGGAAATGAATTATGCTACTTATATTTCTAATCCGGTCTCGGCTTCTAGTATACCGGAGGCCGCCCTGAAATATGGAAACATTAAAAAAATTCAATATTTAGCCGGCTTTAGTAAATTAAACGATTCACTGCTGATGAAGAATCCCTTATGGATTACTATGACGCGTCAAGGTTTTGAAAGCTTTTCACAATCTGGTAAGGTAATCCTGTGTCGCATGGTTTCCTCCTATAGTGAGTTTAGCAAATATAGGGGGGTATCGTCGCCTCTTTATGACGAGGTATTTATGTTGGGGCCCTCCCCGAACGCTCCGGCCAATACTACGGCGATGGGAAATAGTTCTTTTACTGTGCTAGGAAGCGCTAATTTCGCTAGTTTTAACAACATGGTATCGATGGACGCGTCAACTTTAAATTATTCTTTCTCTACCATCGATGGGGCCCGTGCGAACAGTATGATGTCTGCCGGCTCAGTCGGCGCCAGTAAAAACAGTATGATGTCAGTTATCTCGCAGGGAGGATACTAACTAAATGCCAAAGGTCATATTATTAATTAACAACGCTATTACTCGTCAGGCCGCCAAAGACGTGCGGCCAAAGGGGTGGCAGTTGAGCGAAAACGAATTCCGCGGTCACCCTATGGTGCCGCGTCGCTATAGTTTGACCGCAACTGATTACTTTAGAAGTTCGATGGCGCGTTATTATAGTTGGCGCACCGGCGCCGGACCGAATCAGTACTCTGACTTTGGATATTTGCTCTCTTCCGCGGAGAAGGGGTTTGACGGCCAGGCTTCCGCAATCAACGCTATAGCCTTTAATATTGCGAATTCATCTGATTTTGTCTCCGAAATCAGAGATTTCGAGCCATCCGATCTGAATCAGGTGCGATGGTACTTGCTATTCAATCCGGTCCCCGCGTTGTCGCGCCTCCTCGGGGCCCCTCTGGAAGACCCGAACCCTTTCCCGATTACGGCGCCTCAACTGGGATATGAATTCCAGCAACTAGAAATTGTAGGAGACGAAAACCAGTGGCTGCTATCTTCTGAAGCCAATAATATTACAAACGCTTTTCAGTTTTTGGATAGCAACGGCCAATATTTAAATTGGCAGGCATTCGTTATGGGCGACGCCGCCCTCACTTTCGACGGCCCGGCGCGAAAATTCCCTGGTATTATTGGTGTAGGCATGATCAATAAGATGTTTTATGATCACGCGTTCGAGCGCCCGCAGGTACCTGTAGTGACTGAGGCATCTTATAGATACTACAATCAATTTTTTGATACGTTGCGCTCTAACCCTTATGCTAGTGAACTCGATGTTCCTAATTTTTATTCTGTGTGCTCTATTTTGAGCGCACCAAATGGGTCCCTCGCATACCCGGGCTTATATAGGAATTACTACCCACCTGAGGGGGTAGATTTAAGTTCAATAAACTACGTAAAGGATATCTTGTCCAAGGTCGCTGCCCCTGTTCATGATCCTAATAATAACACCGACATCCTATCTCCTGGTGGAAATCTTACGATTGGACAAGTAATGGCTACCAGTGAAGTACCCGATTCTTTATTGAGTAGATTTACGCGCCTATCTTTTTCAAGTGTCACAGCCCCTGCGAGAGAAGAGTTCCGCAAAATTAATGAGCATGTCGGGCTCCCCTATAAAATTATGGCCGGCACCGCAGAGAGCCCGGCGACCCTTATGAATGGGCGCCAGAACCTTTTTCCCTATTCTATTAAAATACAGTTTGGAGACTGGCTACTTGATAACTCTGGCAGCGCTACATCTGACCTACTTGAGAACCTCCCCGAACCGTGCGGCACAAATCGCCGCACCGAAATCATGTCTAATTTTTTCTTGTATGAGATTATGAGGGCCAATATAGCTGATTTCCGCTACTATCCGGACGCTGAGGGCTGGGCCCTATACGCCCAGACGCTCCAGGGTTCGAACGCCTATGAAAACCTTCATTTTTCGGCGGTTGTTACGGATACTGAATCGGTTGAAAATCCTATATCATACTATGGTTTTGACTGGACCAACCCCGGGTCGACAACCAACACGTGGGAGACCTCCCCGCAATCCAGGGAACCCTATTCGTTACGCGCGATAAATCTCACCAATCTCCTTAAAAACATAGCTCAGTATCAATTTGATCCGAATTCGGATCAGTCAAGCTATGCGCGCCCAGCGGCCTCTACCCCCTCCGATGCCTATGGCCACCAAGGCTATAACGGTTTTATTGGCCAGTCACAGGCCAAAAACGTGGCAGCAGGCCGCGGCCTTATTATTGGAGAGAGTTTTAATGATGATGTAGTCGACGGCCAGAGCATACCGACGGCCCTCGACTCCGCCGGTGATCCGATCGTTGGCGCGATGGAGGCGAGCTTAAGTCATCTTGGCATGGACACTCTGGATTTCCTAGATTTTCAATTAGAAATAGCAAGTTTTCTGACTGAAAAAATGCGGACTCTCGGCGCGGTACTGGGAGGAGAGAAAGCAACGAAAGATACTTTAGCATATAAGCTTGAAAAGTATGTGGTGGGCGCCAATGGGCAGATAGGTGACACACCGATTCAGAGTATATATTTTGCAAATGCTGCGGGCCCCAAGAGTTATGTGGACACACAAGTCTTTTTCCGCAAAAAATACAAGTACAAACTCTATGCATATGATCTAGTGGTCGGAAACCAGTACAAATACACAGATCCTGAGGTTTTCCCCCCGATTGAATCAAAATGGCCCAACCCTTTGGGTCATATGTGGGCCAAGATGTACCCTTCCGGATCCTGGTCCGCACGACCGAACATAAACCTTCGCGTAGCCAACCCAGAAACAAATCAACGGACGCTCACATGGAACCCTGTTGGGCCAGAGCACGACTCATGGTCGGCCTCCTCTGGGCCCTATAATAAGCACAAGCTTCGCATAGAGGGAGTTGGATCTACACATAGCAACAATCTTCTCGCCGAAGGGGCAATTATAGATGTAGAATATGCCATGTTCGCGGACACCACCATGGGCACCGAAAACATGCACCAATCCACCGCCCTTCATTCATCCGCCCAAATCACACTGAGCAACCCAACGGCCCAGATTGGATATCTGAACGCCGCAGCTTTCGCTTCTTCCTTGGAAAGTGTGATAAACAACCAAGTTAGGAATTATTTTGCTACGCATGACCCTCTGAACAACACCTCCGAAGGTCGCTATAATAGCGAGGTGCGAGTACGAATCATAGAACACACATATGGTGATCTAGATTCCAACGGCCAGCCCATAGCCAACATAACTCGACTATATATCGCCCAGGTCAAAAGCCTCCGTGGCTCCGCGCGAGGCTTTACAGAGGACAAGGAAACCCTCTGGCAATCCATCCACGACTACGGCGACGTCCAGACCCAGTCTGACAGCATCAAAAGAGATCTCACCGGTCGTTCAACACCATTCCACTTAGATCCTGATTCATCGTTGTCGGCGGCGGAATCAACCGGTCACCAGTGGAACAACTCAGGGAGACATGAACCCCTGATCCAGTACCGCCGCGGCGGGGCCTTCGCCCCACGCCCAACCGACACTGAGTACTACGGCACCAACAATCAGTACGTCCATCCCGACTGGGATCCCGACGATTATTTAAACAGATGGGAAATATATTGGGATCTTTCGCTGGAAAACAATCCATCGGCCCAGTTGACAGCACCGATTGATTTAAGCCTAGACCTCCGAACCGGCCAACACGGGTATGAGCCCCAGATACCATGGGACACAGCCAACGCCGGCACAGCTAACGTATCAGTCTTTAATTATAAGTGCCCCAAAATAATAGAGGTACCGATCGGCGAGACAGGAATAATCCAGGTTGCAGATTTGCCCCCCCAATTCCCAGATGTAGAGATCTTCCCTCTTAAGGGATCCAATCGCAATATAAAAATATTGCTCAATAGCAATTTCACAAAAGGCTCGTACAACCCCATAGAGATCCTCCCAGAGGACGCTCAGATTTTTGATGACATCAGAGATTCTCAGGGGCGCTCTGTTGGTGAGCCTTTGGTTTTTAGCTCAGATGATCGATTGACAAGCTACCAAGTCTTCAAAACCACCACGGCCCCTCAGACATATCAAGATTTTGCTGGCCACCTTTTGTTAACCAAAGAGGGGATAACAGACTCGGGCCACCGGGTTGAATCAGTATCTATTTTAGATAATATAGATCCTAATGTATACTATTATTATTGCTTTAGGTCTATCGATCAAAATGGCTTCATATCAAATCCGAGCCCTATATTGAAAGTTCAAATGGTGGATGATAATGGCAGGATTTATCCAATTATTGAGCCCTATACTTTTGATTTAAGAGACCGCCGCTCAACGAAAAAGACATTTAAACGATATATAGAAATCGATGCTTCCCTACAAGAAAAGATGATCACATCAAATGACACATCTTCCGCCGGTACGCCCTATCAAGCTCCCATGGGGGTGTCAATGGGGTCAGCTGCTGGCACATTTGGGCCAGGAACAGAGTTTAAAGTTAGGATAATAAGTAAGGATACGGGAAGGAAAATCGATTTAAATCTTAATTTCAATGTCGAAACGATACCCAATCCTAATTTACCAGGAAATTAAAAGATAGGGAAACTATTTATAATGAACAAGGATATAATATTATGGCTTTTTTAGATAACTCGGGCGACATTATTTTGGACGCCGTACTAACGGATACTGGGCGCTTGCGCCTGGCAAAGGGTGACGGCACCTTTAATATTGTGAAGTTTGCGCTTGGAGACGACGAGATTGATTATGGCCTATATGATAACGACAACCCCGGCGGCCAGCCATATTATGCTTTAACGATACTTCAAACACCGGTGTTGGAGGCTTTCGCGAACAACTCTTCGAGTATGAAGTATCGATTGCTTACAATAGCAAGAGATAATCTACTGTATTTGCCGATCATTAAATTATATGATACCGGAAACAGTGCTCGATTCGGCTCCGGTGCAGCTGCAAAATATATCGTAGCAGTCGACAAAACAACGGTCGATGAGATCGTGGGAACAGATAGTGTTCTGCCTGCCGGAGTATTAAACGGTTACCAACCCGGCCCCACCGCCAACTTAATTATACTTGACCAAGGTCTGGATACACCTAGTATATCTCAAGATGTGCCGCTAGATTCAGATTTAACTGAGACCCAGTATTTAGCGGAGATGGACCACCGCCTAGGCCGAATTGTGACACCAGTAGGCACGTCCGTGAGCAACGCCACAGAGAGTTTCGTGGATGATGACTCAATCGCTTCATATATATTAACCCTGAACACAGATGGAACATATGTTAGTCAACTGCCCACTATAATAGATTCTTCACTCGGTCTCACAAGACTCGCCGGCCCAGTAGGCACTCGATTATCTATGCGCCTCGCCGCGACAACGGGTTTACGTACAAGCGACTATCTGTTTACGGTTCTAGGCAATACTGGTACTGCAGCAATTGGAAATCTTTCCAGCGCAGCGTATAAATACATTGATTCGACTCTGTCTGTTACGGGCCAAACTACCGGATATCGAGTTGATGTACCAATTCGATATGTGAAGAAGATATAAGAAGGACACAAGAAATGGCTAGTATATACAAAACTTTTACTTATAATGACATTACCACGGTAAGGGATATGCTTCATGAAGCGATCCCGATCACAGGAGCGATCGCTTCGGGCACCTATGGTGATAATAATATCAAGACGTACTCCCACGATATGTTTGAATCAGTTTTTGATTATCCGTTCCTTAGTTCATCGGCTAATCATATTTTTGATTTAACAGCAGGATTCGCCACTGACTCTGCGCTATCGTCATCTGCAGTTGCAGCGTCACTAGATCCCAGCAAAAAAATCAATATTTATAATGAAATGGCACAGATCCTTGCTGGATTCAACGAGTCTGGCCAGGTCCGCAATTTCGACCGTGATGGCGACCTAAGTGGTGGTGATATTTTACAAGAGGTATTTATTGTTAATTTTGCTCGCCTTTTAACCAAAGATGAAATAAAAAAACAATCCTTCACTCTACAGTTGCTGACAGGAGGGGTGGTCACCGCGCCTGAAGACATGCTTACAATTGCAGACTATGGTGCTCAGACATCCTATAAGACGAACTCCCCAGCCGGCGAGTACGGCATACTTTACACTGGTTCTGCAGCTGCAGACGGCTCTGGAGTGGGGTTGGTTTATTACCAGGCCGGAATTGCCGTACTTACCGCTAGCGTGTTTGACGGTACGCCACAAGCTCTCTATATCGGTGCTAACGGAGCCAATGACTCAGAAGTAGACTATGAAACCGTTGCTGAACTTTTAACGACAGGATCTATCTCCGGTTCCGCGGATGCATTCCGGAATCGGTTATATAACATTTCTTTTAATAATACAGTTGAAATTAACTCGACAATTTATTTCTGTCGCGCGAATAATAACGAATTTAATTACTCAAGTAACCCTACCTATCTAAGTGCAAGTCAGATTGTTGTGAAGTCCAACGCGGCCGAGCTTCCCAGGTCCTTTATTACCTCGGTAGGTCTTTATTCGGCAGACAACGAGCTTTTGGCGACAGCGAAGGTTTCGGAGCCTTTGGAGAAAAATCCCACTGATGAATTCACTTTACGAGTTAGACTAGATTATTAGAAAATGAAATGGCTCATATTTTTAAGTTTAATGATAATGACAAAATTGTCAACCTAGTAAAGACCAACCCTAGAGCTACGTTTTATTTTTATAGCGGCTCGACCTACTACAATAACGAGTTCGCCCATAGTGGCGCCTTTTCTGGCAGTATTCTAGGCGTCCCGCAGGGGTTTATATCTCTTTATGAACAAAATATCGACCGGCGGGGCACCGTTGACTTTGCAAATGCAACCACCCTAGCATCGGCTGTAAAAGACCCGTTTGGCTACTGTGTTCAAGATAACATAGCGGTACCTACAGATTTTTATACTGGCCCGAATCCTCATAGCGTAACCTTTAAAATTAAAGACGGCACCCGGGTAAACTTTAAAACTACTTCAATTAAAGAGTTTAATCTAGAGCCCGGAGGTAAGCCACTTTATGGCGAAAATCCGCTGAGTGCTTCTATAGAAAAACATTATTATTCTCCGTCGTCATTAAAATTCACAACGTCTTCACTTGATGATACTCTTCCTCCTCCTGCTGGAGAACACACCGGCTCTGTGACTTTTCTTGCAGCTCTCAAAAACACCCTTAACTATTATGCTAAGGTAAATCAGAATTATTTGGTCTCATCTTCAACTAGAGATCTAACCGCTAGCACAACTACAACCCCTCCCGGCCCCGGCGCAATCGATGTAGGGCTGCTCACAATACCATCCATTTTTTATGGAGAGCAAATAGAAAAAGGATCGATCAACTTAAAGTTTTATATTACGGGAACCTTGATCGGCGAGCTACAAGATATCCGCAGAAATGGGGATTTAGTACAGGTCGGCCCTGCGGGATCCCCGGGTTCTGGCTCGGTGGCTGGCGTGGCGCTCTATACCGAAGGATTCTTGGTTTTAACCTCTTCTGTTGATCTCTCATCTGGTTTGAATACTTATGATTTCGGTACGGATAATAACTATCCGACTTGGGTCAACTTTGCGCAGACGATATCCTCATCTGCCCCGGTGTTGCCGGCGGCAAGCTTCTTCTTTGGCTTTAGTGGCTCTCATAAGGTACCAACCATGACTTTATTTGCTCATGCTGCAAAGGGGGACCTTAATCACTCAAACAATCCTACATATGTAAGTAAAAATACGCAAGTATTGCTGACATCCGGCTCCACCGGGTATACACAGAATCCTGAAGCAATTATCAAGAATGTGGTGAGCTCATCATATGCTGACCCCACGGGCTCATTTACCAAAACTACGTATATTTCTAAGATTGGAATATATGACGAGAACAAAAACCTAATAGCTATAGCTAAAATGGCCGCGCCCGTTAAGAAGACCCCTACCCGGGACTTTACATTTAAGATTAAGTTCGATCTCTGATAAAATGGCCATATGATTTTAGGATTGGACATCTCAACGAGCATAACCGGTTATACCGTTTTGGGCGAAGACGGTAATATTGTAGTTTGCGATCATATTGATCTCCGCAAGGAGAAGAACTTTTTCAAAAAAATAGAAATTGTATGTGATCGCCTGGAATCGTTGGACGATGCACATAGCATAGAACAGGTATACATTGAACAATCACTCCAGTCCTTCCGCTCTGGATTTTCCTCCGCCCAGACCTTATCACTTTTGTCAAAAATAAATGGTATTGTTTCGTGGTTGTGTTATAATTTCTTCTATAAGGAACCCAAGTACCTTGCCGCCACATCCGCTCGCAAGCTCTGCGGTATCAGGATCCCTAAGGGACAGAAAGCAAAAAAGGTTTCTTTGCAGTTTGTTGTTGACAACGTGCCTGGTTTTGAGATACAATACACTAGGCATGGAAATCCCAAAGCCGGTTATGCTGACCGGTCGGATAGCTATGTGATCGCAAAGGCAGGCTGGATCCGT
>Ga0080013_1001815_pt1 | contig 27097 bp, 18 predicted proteins | sample ETNvirenome_6_85_FD_69236 | JGI IMG/M metagenome (GOLD analysis project Ga0080013, IMG submission 69236) | Marine viral communities from the Pacific Ocean - ETNP_6_85 (SPADES assembly) (version 2) | ecosystem: Environmental > Aquatic > Marine > Oceanic | place: Pacific Ocean | collected 2013-06-19 | reverse complement strand
TAGAGAGAGTACACAATCAAGTGTAAAAACTCAAGGTATGAAATATCATACACAAGGTGCATTTGGACAACATACAGATAGTGGAAGTATGGCACTTTATGGTAGAGATCAAGGATATGATGGTGGGGCATTAACAGGAACAACAGAAGTATTTACTGGTGAAAGTTTTAGAATACAATTAGCCGATAACGTGTTAGGATTTAGTGGAACAGCATGGGTAACTGGTTCTTTTCAATTAGGTCTTGGTGATTATGATTTACAAGTAAAACCAGGATATTTGGTAGTTCCAGGTGGAACATATGGATATTGGCATACAGGAAGTTATGCAAGTAGTAGTGCATATAAATTTTATATAAGAAGATTTCAAACAAGTGGAACTAAAACAAGTATGACTGTAAATCTTAATAATAATACATTAGTAAATTGGAAAGCCACTACGAATAATAGTGTTGCTTGTGGATTATTATTTAAGAGTTCTGCGAGTGGAAGTGGTACAAATTCAGCACAGAGTGTAGCAAGAATTTATGATCCAAGTGAAACAACATCTAATTTAATTTCATCAAGTGTGGCACATCAAAGTGATTATCATTTAAATCCATTTACATCGGCATTCCATTTATATGGAAATACGGGTGGTAGTGTTGGAAGTGGAACATATACCGTACCAATGAGAAATAGTGATGGAATGTATTTAGATAGTAATGATAATGAAATATATGTAATAGTCAGATATAAAGGTGATCCAACGCCGTTGGATGACATAACATTGACTTTTAGTTAAGGGTAAAAATGGCAAAGATAGATTCAGGTTCAAAATCAAGTAGATTACTCGCGTCGAGAAGGTATACTCACGATACACTTACGACTGCCCAAGAGTCATTTACCAATGTCTTGGATTTAAGATCAGAGGAAGTTTATACTCAAGCAGCAAAAATACCATCATCTGGATTACCTTATAGTGGAAGTTCTCAAATTGGATTAACTTATAGTGTTTTAGGTGAAAATATAACAAAGTATTGGTATCGACAAAAATTAACTAAATCGAATATTAATAATGAAACTTGGTTCTTTCTAAATCCAACGGGAAGTGATGATGGGGTTGGTGCACAGTTAATTAACACCAATCAAATAACAGATTTTGTATCACCGAAATATTCAGATGCTTCATTAGCAACTTCTACAACGGAAGATAGTACACCAGGATATTTGGCGGTATTATATAAATCAAGTGCAATAAGTCATAGTTTACAAACAGGTTCATTAAGTAGTGGTGATATAGTTTCAACAAATAATTATATATTTGATTATAAAACTGGTATAATTCAATTTATGAATGAAGATTTGGATCCAACTAATAGTGACTATTTATATTTAACCGCATATCAATATGTAGGAACTACATTATCAACAGGACTTGAAGTTACTGGAAATGTATCAAGTTCTGGATATGTTCTAACTAATCATGTATCAGCAAGTGGTGATGTAGTAGCAGATGGTGATGTTATAGCATATAATTCTTCAGATGAAAGACTTAAAGATAATATAGAAGTTATAAAAGGTTCATTAGATAAGATAGGTGAGATTAGAGGTGTAGAATTTGATTGGAATGAAGAATCTCCTGGTTGGGCACGAGAAAGAGGTCATGATATTGGGGTAATTGCACAAGAAGTTCAAAAAGTCGTTCCTGAAATAGTAGTAGAGAGAAAAAATGGTTTCTTAGGAGTTGATTATAAAAGATTAGTTCCATTATTGATAGAATCTATTAAAGAATTAAAACAAGAAGTAGAAGAACTCAAGAAAAAAGTGAATTAAGATAATTTACTTGATATTTATAGTATATAAGTTATAAACAATAATAAGGAGAAAAAGTTATGGCTAACAAAGAGACAAAATTCACAGAAGATGAATTGAAATCTTTACAAGATCTACAAACTTCATATCAACAGAAACAACTACAATTTGGACAATTAGAGGTTCAAAGGTTGTTAGTGGCACAGCAATTAGAACAATTGGATAATGCTAAAGCCCAATTAGAAGTTGAATATGGTGAAGTTCAAGAAACTGAACGAAAATTAGTTGCAGACTTGAATAAAAAGTATGGTCCTGGAAATTTAGATCCAGCAACAGGAGTATTTACTCCAGCCCCAACAGCCGAAGAAACTTCAGAAACTACTTAAATAGTCTCCTACAAACATATCGTTTGAGAAAGTTACGCGATATTTATATTAAATATTTATAGTCTAAAAACGACTAATTTAGTTATTTAAATTATAACATAGGAGAAATAAAATGGCAGAAAGAATCGTATCGCCGGGTGTATTTACGCGAGAACGAGATTTATCATTTCTTCCCGCAGGAATTGCAGCAATTGGAGCAGCAATAATTGGACCAACACTTAAAGGTCCCGCTTTTGTACCGACTCAAATTAGAAGTTTTCCTGATTTTGAAGAAATGTTTGGATCTACCTCCGATGAAAAAGGAGACTCAAATTATTACACACCGTATGCGGTAGAACAATATTTAAGGAGTGCAGGAACTGTAACGATAGTTCGTGTGTTAAACACGGCTGGTTATTCAGTTGATTCACTTGCAATTAAGGTAGGAACCGCTACGGCGGCTGCCCAGGCTAGTGGTTCATTGATTATAGTTGGAACTTTTGGACGAACTGTAGATGATGAAATACAGATAACAGCTGGTGGTACAGAATATAGATTTATAGCAGCAGATCCAGTAGGTGGATTACCTGTAGATAATTCACCGATATTCTTCCATGCTACAGGGTCATCTACAGCTATTTATTTAGATAATCTTGTTGCAGAAATTAATACCGCTGGTATTGGTGTAACTGCAGTAGATGGGGCAACTCATTTATCATTAACGGCATCAGTCGCCGGAACGGGTGGTAATAGTATTTCAGTAGATAGTGGTTCAGGAACTACTTTTAGTGATGTACTAACACTTGCAGGTGGAGCAGCAGCAACAGGTGGTAAAACAGTTGCACTATTAGCACCAGCACGTGGTGGTAGTAATGGAACTGCAGATTTAGAAGGTAGTACGATTAGTGGTAATTGGTCGGCAGCTACATTGACACTTAGTGGTAGTAATTGGGGTGCAAAAAGTTTAACGGCAGATGGTTCGGCAAATGTATATAAAATTTCATTTGATACAGGAAGTTCTGTTCCAGCTGGATATACATATATTGGTGATGTATTTAGTACAAACCCACAGATAGAAACAGCAGCCGGTGGAAATACCGCAACAGCGTATTTGTATAAGAACTTTAAATATGCACAAAGTAGTCAAGGATATTCATCAGGTGATTCTCTATCTGTAGTAGATGGAACTTTAAGTTTAGGAGTAACATATGCAAATGCAATAACACCAGAAATTCAATCTCAATTGGTTGGTGGTGGTAGAACCGACTTATTCCAACTTAGAACTCGATCTCATGGTAGTGATGTAAATGTCAAATATAAGATTGTTATTTTGAATGTTAAGAAAGCAGGTTCAATTGCAGGTAGTGATTATGGTTCATTCTCACTTCAAGTAAGAGATACTGGATTAAATGATAATCAATCAGCTAATAACCTTTTGAAAGGCAATGTAATAGAACAGTTTGATAATTTGAATTTTGATCCTACAAGTCCTAATTACTTTGCAAGACGAATTGGTGATAGATATGTAACTATAGATTCAGATGGTAAATTAACCTACAATGGTGATTGGCCAAATATGTCTAAGCATGTTTATGTATATAATTACTCTGCAAAAACATTCACTGGAAATAAAAGTCTTGTTCCGATGGGACATAAAACAATCGCAAATCCATTTGGTAGTGATGATTCATCTGTACCAACATGGGCATTTAAAACTTCACAGTCAAATGCATCAGGGGAATATGATGATGATATACCTTATGGACACGATTTTTCAAATGCAGATGCAAGTCAGTATTTGGCACCAAACAATTCATTTGGTAATGGTTCTCATACTTCTATGAGTGTTGAGGATTTTTATGGTACAACTTCTGATAATCATGGATATGGTAGTGATACTTATTCGGATGGAACTGAAAAGGTAACATTAGCAGCTTCTCATATTAAACAGAGAAAGTTCGTTGTTCCATTTCAGGGTGGATTTGATAGTGTAAATCCAGCAGTTCCGAAATTCAAAGCAGCTAACATTGTAACTACAAATACACAAGGACTTGATTGTTCAACATCTTCAACAGGTGGTTCAACTGCTTATAAGAAAGCAATTAACGCTTTAAGTAATGCTGATGAGTTTGATATTAATATGTTGGTAATGCCTGGTGTTATTCATGGATTACATAATAGTGTAACTAATCACGCGATAAATAAGATGGAAAAACGTGGTGATGCATTTGTTGTGTTGGATTGTACAATTAAGGGTGCTTCCATATCAACTGCAACAAACGCGATTACTGCACTTGATAGTAATTATACAGCAACTTATTACCCTTGGGTAAAGATTGTTGATAGGAATACAGCACTTCCAGTTTGGGTCCCACCTTCAGTCGTGTTACCTGGTGTAATCGCTTACACAGATAAAGTAGCACACGAATGGTTCGCACCAGCAGGTTTGAATCGTGGTGGATTAACAACGGTATTAGAAGCCGAAACAAGATTGACTCATGACGAAAGAGATACTCTTTATGAAAATAGAGTTAATCCAATCGCTTCATTCCCAGGTCAGGGTGTGGTAGTTTGGGGACAAAAAACACTCCAAGCAAGACCATCAGCACTTGACCGTGTGAATGTTCGTAGATTGTTAATCAAATTGAAGAAGTTTATCGCTTCTGCAAGTAGATACTTGGTATTTGAACAAAATACAACGGCTACAAGAAACAGATTCCTTAACATTGTGAATCCGTACTTGGAAACAGTACAAGCAAATAGTGGTTTATCTGCGTTTAGAGTAGTAATGGATGATTCCAATAATACTCCAGATGTTGTTGATAGAAATCAACTTGTTGGTCAGATATTTATTCAACCAACACGGACAGCCGAATTTATTGTATTGGACTTCGTTGTATTACCAACGGGAGCAACTTTCCCAGCGTAAGTTTAATCATATAGATTAATAAATGAAAAACCCCTCTTTTTTGAGGGGTTTTTTGTTGCTCAATATATTTATATATGAAGTGAATAAAAAACTTCTAAAAAACTATGAAAAATGAATATGATGTTTTTTTATAAAAGCTGATATTTATAGTTGAAGAATTAAACTTATTGGAGATTAAAGATGCCAGAACTATTAGATCCTTCTGAAATAATGTTCACACCGTTTGAACCGAAAACGAAAAATCGGTACATCATGTATATTGAAGGGATACCAGCTTATCTCATAAAAACTGCTAATAGACCTTCAATAGCATTTGAAACTATTGAACTTGACCACATTAATGTAAAACGATATGTTAAAGGTAAGGGTTCTTGGGAAGAATTAGAAATTAGTCTATATGACCCAGTTGTTCCATCCGCCGCACAGGCAGTTATGGAATGGGTTAGATTAGGACACGAATCAGTAACGGGCAGAGATGGTTACACAGATTTTTATAAAAAAGATGTAACTATTAATGTTTTAGGACCCGTTGGTGATAAAGTTGAGGAGTGGACTCTAAAAGGAACTTGGATTGTAAACGCGAATTTTAATGATTTAGATTGGTCAAATACAACTGATCCTGCCGAGGTTACTCTTACATTAAGATACGATTACGCTATCCTACAATTCTAAGGAGGAAAATATGAGTTTCATTACACAGATGCTATCAGATGATGCAAAAATTTCAAGTAAAAGATTTATTGGTTTTGCATCTTTCGTAATGTTAGTTGGTAGTTGGACTGCTAATACATTTTTTGAATTTGCTATTAGTGAACAAATACTTCAATGTTTTATGTACATTACAGTAGTTGGGTTAGGTGTAACCGCAGCCGAGAAATTTGCAGCACCTAAACAATAATTTTGACTGGGTATCTTAATTGATACCCAGTATAGTTTTAAATAATTTGGTTATATTGATAAGTTACAATGACTGTTCAATAAAGAATATAAGGAGATAAAACATGGCAGAAGAAAAACGCCAATTTCCAACAGAGATGGTAAATTTGCCTTCACGAGGGGCACTCTATTCAAAGGAAACATCTTTGTCGGGAGGAGAAGTAGAAGTTAAATATATGACTGCAAAAGAAGAAGATATTTTAACGTCACAAAATTTAATTCGCAAGGGAATAGTAATTGATAAATTATTACAATCATTGGTAGTAGATGCATCTATTAATTTAGATGAAATGCTAATCGGTGATAAAAATGCATTAATGGTAGCATCAAGAATATTGGGATATGGAAAGGATTATAATTTTGAAGTTAATTGTCCATCATGTAATGAAAAAGTTAAAGATAGTTTTGATTTAACTAAAATGAAAGATAAAAAAATAGATCATTCGATTTTTAAAAGTGGTGTTAATGAATTTGACTTTGAGTTACCTGCTACCAAAAGAAAAATTACTTATAAACTTCTTACTCAAAAAGATGAACGAGATATTGATGAGGAACTTAAAGCTTTGAAAAAAGTAGCTGGTAATACCGATAATACCGCTGAAGTTACTACACGATTAAAAAAGGCAATAATATCTGTTGATAGTGAAACAAATAGATCTAAAATTAATAGTTTTGTAGATAATGAATTTTTATCAAGAGATTCGTTAGCATTCAGAGAACATTTAGCAGAAATTACTCCAGATGTGGATATGAGATACAATTATACTTGTCCATCGTGTGATCACGAAGAGGAGATGACGGTCCCAATGACCGTTCAGTTTTTTTGGCCTTCAACCAGAACATAGACCACTAATACACACCGAAATATTTCAATTATGTTACTACGGAAAGGGTGGATTCACTCATTCCGAAGTATACCTCATGCCGACCTTTCTGCGTCGGTTTTACTTAAAACAATTAGAAAAAACTCATCAAGAAGAACAGGTTGCTTACGATAAAGCATCTGGAAAATCTAAAGGAATATCTACTCCTCCCCGAGTCAAAAAGTAAGTAATCTTATATTTATTAGTGAATGAATCTATTCAATAGTTCTAATTCTAATTAAAATACATAGGAGATTACAGATGCCTAAAGATGTAATTGCTGAAGGGTTAATCGACAAGTTTTTATTAAAAGTTTTCCAATCAGTTCTTAAAGGAAAACAACGAGCAGTATTAAAGGCTGTTGATAAAGACCCTGAATTAAAAAAATTAACAAAAAGGGCACAAGACTCACTTGAAGATTTACATAAGCATGCAAAATTTAAAGTCTTGGGTGTAGGACGACACCTTCCAGGAAATTAAAAAGTTATTCAAATAATTTGGATTATTAATTATGGCAGATAATTTAAAACAACAAAAAACACAATATCAAGAAATAAAAGACCTTGCTAAAGCAGTTGTTGCTCTGGAGAAAGACAGGGGCAATGAAGTAAAAAATACAAATAAGATGATGGCCGCTGGCTTAAAATCTTATAATAAAGCTTTAAGTTTTACTAAACTATTAGGGGCAGCAGGTAAAGAATGGGTAAATAGTATTAAAGATTCCGAGGGTCAAATGACTTCCGTAATTGCAGCTAAATCAAAAGCTGCTTATGATATGAGAATACAGACAGGTGAGGTAACGACTCATACTACAGAAATGGCAGCACTTCAGGATGACATATTAATGTCAATGAATGAAATTGGCAAATTACAAGATGAAGGTACAGCAAATTTTCAAAAACAATTACCATATCAAGAAAAATTAGTGGATTTAAAAAATGACCTTGCAGAGACAGAAGAATTATCAGCAGATTTAATGAGAGATTACGGTGATTCTGTAGATGAAACACAAAAGGCACAAGACTTTTATAACACGATTTTGCAAACTGGAAATAAAGCACTAATTGAGAAAGCAAAGGCAAGTTGGGATACAGCAGCAGCAACAGAACAAGCGAAGAAAAATGCAATGGATGAAAATAAAGAACGGAAGGAAGCATCTGCACAGGCCATTGAATATTTTGAAAAAGCACAAATCGATAAACAGGTTGCAGAAAAGAGAGTTGAACTACAAGAAGGAATGAATGAGTTATTTGGTGTTAGTATTAAAGATGTAGAGAAATACGGAAAGAAATTCCAACAATTTGTAAATAATCCTGCGTTAATAGTGATGGGTGTATTCGCTGGACTTGCCGCAATTACGAAAAAATTCCTTATTAGTCCAATTCAAGATTCAATGAAACTACAATCAGAACTTGGAATTGGTGCAGGACACGCTTGGGATTTGACTTTGGCTTCAAAGGAAGCGGCCGCCGGTGGATTTATGTATGGTGAAAGTGTAGAAGAATCTTTGGAACGAGCCAAGACACTCGTGGATACATGGGGTGTTTTAAATGATGAAACTATGAGATCCATCAAAATCGCAACAGATTTAGAAAGAACTTATGGAATCTCTACAGATTCAGCCGCAGGGTTAGCACAAATGATGGAAGCAACATCGGATTCATCCAAAGATATTTTAATGAAGGAAATGGCTGGAGATATGAAGAGTATGCAAGACGCAGGACTTCCAGTTGGTAGTATTATGACTGATATTGCAGGTGATACAGACTTTTTTGCAGGACACATGAAGGATGGTGGAAAGAATATTATGAAAGCGGCAAAATTTGCAAAGAAATTAGGTATGGATATGAATACTATTTCTTCCGCGGCAGAATCATTATTAGATTGGGAATCTTCAATAAATGCTGAAATGGAAGCTTCTGTTTTGTTAGGTAGAGAAGTTAATATGGAACAGGCCCGACAATTAATGTTTGAAGGTAAACATGAAGAAGCGATGAAAGCAATTATGCAACAGGTTGGTTCAGAAGCCGACTTTGCAGCTATGAATGTAGTTCAACGAGAAGCTCTAGCATCTGCAGCAGGAGTATCACTTACTGATTTAACAAAAATGGTAGCGGCGGAACAAAAATTAGCAAATATGAGTGTTACAGAACGAACAGCCATGGATAAAAGAAATAAATTATCAGGAAGACTTCAAAAAATATTCGGTGGTGTAGTTGATATATTTAGAGAATGGTATGGAAGGTTGATTATACCAATATATGAGTTATTTCAAAAAATATTTGGTGCTGGTTTGAACCTTAGTGGTGAAATGGATAATACGAAGGGTATTATAACAAAAATAAAAGAAAGTATGGATCATATAATTGTATCGGTCATTGCATGGGTACAAGCTCTGGATGTACCTAAAATTAAAGCGATGGCACAATCAGTATGGGATATGGTAGTCGGAGCAAAAGATTTGGCAAAATGGTTATGGGAACATAAAACAATATTGATTGCGATAGGAACAATGTGGGCACTTAATAAGTTAGGACTTATGACCTTTGTACTCGAAGGTACAAAAGGTTTGATAAAAATGATTGCTAAGATGTGGTCCTTGAAAGCCGCCAAAACAGCAGTAGAGACTCCTGCTCCAACTGCCGCAGCCGGTGGGTTAACATCTTTTCTTGGAAATCCTATGGGATTAGTGAAGGCCGCGGGGGCAATGTTAATTATAGCTGCAGCAGTGTGGGTTTTTGCTAAAGCCCTTCAAGAATTTAATACTGTTGATTGGGCAAGTTTACCTAAAGCGGCTTTAGCATTGGTTATTTTAACCGCCGCGATGTTTGGATTAGGACTTCTTTTATCTGGTCCAGGGGCTTTAATATTTGGAGCTGGTGTTCTTGGATTTATTGCATTGGGTGGAGCTTTGATTATACTTGGTCTTGGGTTAATGTCTATCGGTAAAGGTGCAAAAATAGTATCTGAATTAACTGCACCATTAACTTCATTAGTAGCAATAGTCGGTAAAATTGGATTATTGGCAATAGGATTTACCGCTTTAGGTGCATCACTTGGAGCATTGGCAATTGGAGCAATGTTATTATATCCTGCGTTACCCGCACTCGCCGCGTTAAGTGCACTTGGTATTATGCCAGCCGGAGCAACTGTAAGTAATAGAACAGAAAGAAATGCAGAACAGAGAACAACTAAAGTAGAAAAAGAAATTAAAAAAACCAATGATAGATTAGATAGTTTGATATCAGTAATAGAAAAACAAGCCAATCATGAGGCATTGAAAGCCATATCAAGAAAAGAAATATCAGCAATAGAAGGTGCATTTAGTAATAAATAAATGAGTATAATAAATTTAACAGAAAATTTAGAAAATTTTAGATGGACTGATTACGAAAGTATCGGTAATACCAATAATCCACAGACTTTTCCTGATGGTATGGGTAAACCTCCAGAGCTTATTGTAACTGGACAAAAGACATTTGAAAGACCAGATGAATCAGCATTAGTAACTATGCAAAGTGAGTTTGCTGTACAAAGTGAACCAGGAACAAGAGGTCCATATAGTTTATCTGATTTTATGGATGGAACTAAACAAGGACGAGGATTTATATATCCTGGTGGAGCTCCACTTGGTTTTACAATGGATATGGAATCATTAGAGGGTCATACTGTTTCACAAATAGTAGTAGATGGTAAAATTTCACTTACACCACTATCTTATACTGTATCTGGGGTATCATTTGAATATGATAGAACATTGGCATATATTCCTGATATACCTGAACCAAATACACCATCTTTCTTGGATTTTACTCGTGGTAGTGCAGGACTTGGTAGAATTGGACTGATATCACCAAATTGGAATCCATATGAATTCAGTAGTACTGCAATGCTTGAATTTGGTCCTGATGCACCCAGTTTACCATATGTAATTCCAGAAACTGAGTATACAGGTCCGATTCCTGACTTTGTAGATACATTTGATGATATTCCAAAATTAGACCACGCACACAGTACCGATTCACTTTCAAGATTATTAAGTTATCCTGGATTGTATGTTGGATCAACAGGAAATATTGTTCAAGGTCAAGATGTTCGACCATCAATTTCTTCGCCGGGCTGGCAGTGGACATCAATAGACGGACCATTTGACCATACTGAACTTCGTAGTAGGTTATATGATGTTTATCAACACCACTTTCAACTAACTGATGTTAATTTTGTAAATATTCCATATGGTAATGATTTATTTGACGAAACGGGAAATACTTGGAAAGTCGGTTCTATTCATATAGGAACAGATGATATTGCTGGTGTACTCGGTGGCGGTGTTAATTATTATGGAGATTTAAAATCATTAGCAGGTAGGTCATCAATATATATGGATGATGCTGGTGAATATAGAGTTCCGACAATAGAAGCAACTACAGTTCCACCAGGAATAACAGAACAATATCCAATCCATATTTTAGATTTTACTGGGGATCAAATAACACATAATATTCCACAAATAACACTATCTGGTCCATTTGGTGATGAAGATTATCAGAGTACTTTACAATTAACACCTATATCAGCAGATGCACATGGAAGTACTACAGTTCCATTAGAGAATTATGTAAGTCAATATTCACCTGATGATCCATTTTGGCCTAACTACTCATCACCTTGGCCAAATAAACTTTTTCATGAATTATTACCTGAAGGAACTAAAACTTATGGGAATTTTGATAGTATATATCCTGTTCCATTTAATCATTTGAATCTTAATTTGAATCCTTTTCTTAATCAAATAACATTAGATATGTTTGGTAATATGAGCTATATAACATTCGAAGGATGGAAGCAAGGTTCAATTCATATAGGTTCAACTGATATTGCAGGTGGAACTTGGGAAGATATGACATTTCCTGAAGCCGATAAAATAAGAGAAGTATATCAACATCACTTTTTAACTTCACCATTTACACAGATACCAGTAGGTACTAATTTATTTGGAGAAGATGTTGATGGGACAACTTGGAAAGATGGTTCGATTCATATAAAGGGAGACAATGAAGGCGAAGATGGTGATATACAAGGTGCACCATGGCCAAATAGTATTTTTCATCAATTAGGACTTACTTCAGGAACATATGATAATCCTTTAGGTATAGGTGGGGACATATCACCTGCTGGTACTACAACACCTGGGGATAAAAATTATAGAGTATATAATAGTATAGATAATGTTACTTTTTCAAATTTACCTTTGTCTACGAGTCCGTTCCGTGATGGTTGGAAAGGTGGTTCAATTCATATTCCAAGTGATGTTACAGAAGCATCTGCAAATGGTGGTGGGACTTTACAATTTGCAAATTTAGATGCATTTAATCCACTTGGAACTCCATTTGAATCTATTTATCAGAATCCAGATGATATGAAATATACAAGACCATCAGATTTTGATGATATATCAGAGAACTTTCAGAGAACATTTAATGTTCAAGGAGCATACCCAAATAATGTTTATGCATATTCTATAGGACATCAATTTGGATTTTCTTATTTAAATTCATATATTCCAAATGCAACTGATTCTTCTCCATTTCAAAGTACAAATTTATTTCCGACCTTGTATGAAGATTTCACTTTAAGTGATGAATTAGGGGGAGAGGTTGCTGGAACCGCATTATCGGCTATATTTTATCAGGCACAGACCGATAACCCTGATTGGCCATATAAGGGGTTAGGATTAGGTGATAATTTTAAATTTCTTCCACAAAGAACAGAGATGAGAGAACCTTTAGTATATAAAGATTTTTTGTTTGGACGAACAGCGGCCGGTGAACAACCTTGGTGGCATTTTGGACTCGGAAAAGAACTTCCTGGAGAGAAGGAAGGATTTCATTTTACTTGGACAGAACAATTACCAGATACTTATCAACCATATGTAATAAAAGATGTTGGTGAAAGGACTATTATTGGAAGGGATAATATAGTATTGGCAAGTTTAGCCGCAGCAGAAGATGTTGATAGAATTAATCAATGGGTATTATCTCCAGTAGGGAAAAATTGGGTAAGGAATCAAACTTTCTTACAGGATCTAAATCCAAGACCAGAAACACGAGATTTTAGTATGTTGGGAGTTCAGGCATCATTACTGCCCTTTGTTCATACACAAAGACATTCTACAACATTTACGGGAGAAGGTGAAGATTCATACGGAAATTATTATGAAAATTATGGAGTTTTGGGAAAATTAGAAGCGTTCTTTTTAGATGCATCAACTGTTGAAACTTGGGGATATGGAACTCGTCTTAAAGATGGTTTTGGTAAGATTGGGAAAGATATAGATGATGTCGATGGTGATTTTGGGGCTTCCACCGAACATCATTATAGTAGATTAACAAAATTAACAAATAAATTTATTGTACCAACATCTGATCCCGATGAGGGTGATTGGTTAAGTGGATTTAAAAATTATATAGGTGGTATGTCTCGTTTTGGTGGAACTCCAGCCACACCAACACAATATGTATTTAGTCAAAAAGGACCATTTGGTGAAGGAAATAGTTGGAAAAATGAATCAACGGACATTAGGAAAAAATATATATTAACACCATATCAAGTAATTGGTTCAACAAGGTATGATGCATCATTATCACCATCACCATATCCAGACGATCCTCTTGATTCGGAGATGAGTAAAAAGGCATTTGAAATTCAAAAGGATTATGTTTTCACATTGGCAGAAGGGGCCCGTTTAAGAACTTTACACAATGCTCAACAAAATGAAGTTACGGAAAAAATGGCAAATGAGTTTTTTGCAAAACAAGATAAAATGTTAAAGGATTTATCAGCTGCAACAGAAAAATATGAAAAGGATAAAAAGGGTAAGGAAGCTCAAGATTTAATTATTGATGCTTTTACGGAAAAATCTAAACATTGGAGTAATATAATGAATGTTTTAGGTAGTCCAGGAGCACATAAGAATTTAGTAACTGTGGGTGATCCATTAAAAGATAAAAGTGGAGATGAAATTGGAAGTGGATTAGGATTAATTAGAAAGGATACAGATAGTGACTCATACAAAAGCACAGCCACAGATAACATTAATATGATTCCATATGGACGTGATTATATTAATCCCCAGAAGGGTGAAAAACTTGATGATTTTATAAAATTTAAATTTTTTGATAAATTTAATAAGAAACCTATTATATTTAGAGCAATTTTAAGTGGTATATCAGATACTATTTCTCCAGAGTGGGATGGAACAAAATATTTAGGTCGTCCAGACCAAGTTTATGTATATTCAGGAGCGGAAAGATCAATAAGTTTTACATTTAATATTTATCCAAATACAAAACAAGAATTACCAGTATTATTGGAAAAATTAAATTATCTTGTGGGATTATGTTATCCGAGTTTTACAAAAAATAATAGAATGGTAGCACCTTTTATTGATTTAACTATTGGTGATATGTTTGTAAATACACCTGGATTTTTAAGTAGTTTAAGTGTAGATGTTGATGATGTTTCAACTTGGGAAACGGACCCAGGTTTACAATTTCCAAAATATATTACTTGTGGATGTGAATTTACCTATGTTGGTAAATATTTACCATCTACACTTGGAAAACATTATGAATTAGGATGGTTGAAAGATGAGGGATGGAACAAAGAACGTATGGGGACAATTAACAGGACAGGTAAAGTACCTGTTAGATCAAAATCCCGTACTCATGATATGTCAAAGCTTTTTGAATCTATGCAACCTTTAAATAAAGGAAATTAAAATATGCCAAGTAGATATACTTATACATCAATGAAGTTACGACCTGATGGGAAACGTGTTTTTAAACCAACTATGTATCCAAAAATTCCACTTAGAGATAGTGATATTTTTATATATCCCGTTTTTGGGGATAGATTAGATAGTTTAGCATTTAAATATTATGAAGATTCTTCTTTGTGGTGGATTATCGCAAAGGCAAATAATTTAGATGCGGCTCATATTGGATTGGAACTTGATAAACAACTTAGGATACCAATGGAAATCAATGTTATTCTTAATCAATTAGAGGATATGTCATACTAAAATGATTACATTGGCACCAATATCTGAAAATGTTCAACATACTCTTTATAAAAAAATAGCTATGCTATCTGCGGGACCTGGTGGGATAATAGGTAAAAATGAACACGGAGAGTGGACTTCAACCAACATAGATGGTACAAAGGAACAGAGTAATGCTCCACAAAATTATATGTTTGCAAGGACACCTTATATGAAGATGACTTCTTTTACTCCTGGACCTAACTACTATGATGAGCCAGTTATTATAATGGGTGGAGAATTAGATAGATTTGGAAATATAAAGGATGATTTCGTTGGAGGAAGATATTCATCTACAGTTTATCGTACAAATACTGGGGAAGTATTATCCAGAGATTTACCAGTTAGACCTTTACCTGGCGTAAAAGATGTATCAGTAGAGTATAAAGGTGGTGGAATGAAAATGGGTGCAACAAGAGAAGCAACAATAAATTGGATTTGTTGGGATTGGGAAGAATTAGAAAGATTAACACCACATTTTTTATCACCAAGAAGAAGTGTTTTACTTGAATGGGGATGGACTGGTACAGGAGATTTGGATACAACGAAGAAAAATAGAACATATCCACTCACTCAAGCATTTGAGCCTGGAATAGACGCTCTTAAATTTGATAGGTCTAAAATTCAGAACTTAAATCAGGAACTTATAAAACATATTCAATTACAAGATGGTCATTATGATGCAATGTTGGGTTTAGTTACATCTTTTGATTGGTCAACAAATGATCAAGGTGGATTTGAGTGTACTACAACTTTAATATCACAAGGAGTATCTTTATTACAGAGTGCACAGAAAGAGAATGAGGCTTCAAAATTTGAGACTTTGCCTTTATTAGGACGAATAGAAGGAAAAGATGAGATGTTTGCTAGTTGGTCGGAGAGGTTAGGAACAGGGGGAGGACGCACATCTGGATGGGAAGAAACATTAAGAGAGAGGTCAGCATACATTACATTTAAAGAATATATGAGTGATTTTAGGAATCAGATACGGTTGAGCCATTTAGTTGTAAACCCTGAATCTGCCATCATCCAAAGTGAAGCAACCAAGGATGCATATCGCAGACAGCCTATTTTAAAAATAGGGACAAATTCCGACACTATGGGAACGATAGATAGTAAATTGACTTCAGTAAACCCTCCTACAGGAAAGAAATATGGTATGGGCACAATGAATATTGGAAGGGGAGAAAATGACGATTTATTCGTGTCTTGGGGGTGGTTTGAAGATAATGTATTAAGTAGATTTTTTGGAAAAATCTCCAGAAATGATCAAAGTGGGGGTACAAAGTTACTTTGTGAATTTAGAAGTGCTAAACAAAAAGTTTCTAATAAAGGAAAGTTAAAAGTAAGGGCAAAAAATTATACTGACGTATTTAAGAATAACGCAATTATAAATAGTCCTTATTTAATATCAGTTGATACTTCCAAATGGCTTATTCCAAAAGAAGATGATATGTCACGGTTTTTAGTTAAAGAAAAACTGCATTTTTTTAAGTATGGTAATGATGGGGATATTGCTATAAGAGACATACTTTTTAATGTTGGATATTTAAGTGATAAAATGAAAGGTACAAGTGATGTAATTAAGTCCGTTTTGGATGTTTGGAGTGATTTTTCAGAAACTTATGGTGGAGTTTATAAATTTAAAATAGAATTTGATGATAATAACAGTAGAGTGTATTTAGTGGAAGAAGGTCATACTGATGTTAAGGTAGTAGAGTTGTTGGGCAAGAGAAAATTGTATGAATTGAGTGGTGCAATACTCTACCCAAGATTATTTGTATTTCCAACTATGGAGCATGGATCAATTGTTAAAAGTCAAACATTAAATGCTAGACTTCCAAGTAGAATGCAGGTAGCAGCTATGTATGGTGTAAAAGAACAATCAATACTAGATAAGGAGAACACTACTTATGAAGATTTGAGTGGATTAGCATGGGGACAATTGTCATCAGCAAAAAAATCGGTAAATGAAACAGAGAAATCTGAAGATGAACAAAAAAAAGAAAGATATGACGATTTAATGACTGGACCTCTTGACTTTCCTTCAAGAAACAATCGTTCTTTTGGTCAACCTGACGGAAACATCCAGGTTCCTTTACATATTGGTAGAACTACTAATTTTAGTGATCCGAAAGGTACAACAATAAAAACATCTATTTTAGATGATATAGGTAATACACAAAAGGAGTATTTACAAAAAAGACAACAGAGTGGTGAAACACTCGGTGAACCTGCCGAGGAGAGGGCAGGTAGAGAGGGTCATGAAACAGCCTTTACAAAGGGGACTGGAGATGATTCTGATACTGGAGGTCCCGATCCGAAAAAATTTAAAGAACTTATCGTATCGTTTCAAGAGAACTTTATTAAAGGATGGGGAGAAGGCAATGGTATGTGGTATGAGGCTGTTTTATGGAAAAGAGCTATGAATACTACTAAAGCTGATTATGGAGCAGACACCGCGGTACAACCAGTTGACGATGAAACAGAACCAGATGACTCGGGTGGAGCTACAAACGTTGATGAATTATTTGGAACTACCGATGGAGATGAGGGAGAAGCATTAGAACCAAAAACCACCGAAGGGGCCAGTCCATTAGGAGCCCATGAAATAGCTCAAGAAAATAAAAATAGACGGAGAAAGAAGTACAATCGATTAATAGCGAATATGCAGGGTGAAGCATATGGCACTGGTGATGAAAAAATGGAGCCAAAAATGAATATCTCCGAAGGAGTAGAGTATCCAAGAGGTGTGATATTAGCTGGTGAGACATTTACAACCGATGACGCATTAAGTAATGAGGCCATGGAAGAATTACATGATACCTGGGGACTTCTCTCATTCGAAGATGCCAAGGAGAATTCATTCAATGGGCTCCGCGGGATGACTTACAATGCAACGGCCAAAGAAGTTTCAGTAAAATGCATTGAAGAATTAACAAAACAAAGGGAGCTAGAAGCTGAGATAGAAAGCAAAAAGATGGATGCTATTGCAGGACTTCAAGAATACTTTGATACAGCTATTGAATATAATCCATACAAACAAACCTATAAGATTCCAGAAAAGACAGCACCGATGTCCGCCGGAGATCTTGTGCACTATTTTGATACAGAATCTTACATAACAGTTGAAATCCCCACCGAAGGTGATGGTAATGGTGACGGAACTCCTGCAGCTTCGGAGTTGAACTTTGACATTGAATCGAATAGTTTGCAGACTTCGTTTACAATGGAAGATTTTAACAAGATTATAGCGGATCAGAATAATCAAGCCGGAGATATATACCAAAACGGTATGGACCGAGATATGGGCGGTGCTGTAAAAACGGCAACGGGAACGGCCGATTTTGGCGGTACTATCGCAAGGGATCAGGTGATTGCTGAAGAAGCAAAGGCCTTTGAAGATCATGATAAGACAAAGACATATAGTTGTAATATAAAATTGAAACCAGAACTTTTACATGAACTACATAAAAAATTAAGAGGGTCTGATGCAAAAAGTGGTGGGGTTATATCAATGACTAATCCACTTATTCCAGTAGATTTTGAAATGGAAATAGATGGAACTGGTGGAATGTTTCCAGGAAATTCATTTCACAGTTCTTATTTTTCGAATAGATATAAAGAAGAATCATTATTTCAAATGGTTGGAGTAAATCATACAATTGATAGTAGTGGTTGGTCTACCACGATAAAAGGTCAAATAAGATCTCGTGCCTTAGGAGATCACGACAATGTTTTATATACAAAGAATCAAGATAAATCTTCAGATGGTAAGCCAGCTAAAAAACCACCATCCATGAGATTAAAAGATTTGCCACCATTTGATTGGACTTTTAAAGGATTTGCGGGGAATGAAGAAGAATTAGCTAAAATAACTGAAGAAGAACAGGGTACAGACGAAAGTGCGGGAACGATACCAGGTCAAGTAATTGATAATAAAGAACCTAAAAAAAAGACAAAAGAAGCAAAATGTGATGAAGGATATATGAAGAACGATGATGGAGATTGTGTGGAAATTCCTAAACCAATACCAATACCAGTAGCCGAAGTAGTAGAAAGGACAGATAATTATCCATTTACAAAGGTGAATTATAGTAAACCTAATGCGGCTGAATGGAGAGAGTGGCTAGCATTTATGATGGGATACCTCGGTCCAACAGGAGAATATGATGGGAAGTTAGGTTCGGCGTGGAAAGAATGCACAAAATGGGAAAGTCTCTCGGATCGAAAGAATAGATGGGATGTTATGGTTGGATATGGAGTGGACATCTGGACAAACGAGAAGCCGGATTTAGACATATTTTAGATGGGGTGTACTAAGGAGCAGAGCGAATAATGGCAATATTTGAAAGAAGAAAAAATGGATCATCTAAAAAGTGGGAATTTATATATGCTAATGAGTATGCCAAAGATGGAACTAAATTTTATCTGAAAAAAGGAAAATTTTATCAAATTAGATATACAAAGGATAAAAAAGAAATTTATGTTGATAGAAAAAATAGACCACTTATAAGGTTTAGGAATCCAACATTGTTTAATAAATATAGTAATGCAAAAGGTTCTTTGACAAGAGAAGTATATCTAAAACCACACCAAATAAATGTAACTGATAAAATGAGAAAAAGTAGATTTATTAATAGATATTTTGTAAAATATATATTAGATAACGAAAATAAGATATTTGAAGTATCTAAAGGAGATTTTGGAAGAGCGGGTCTATTATATGAAAAAATATCTTTAAATTGGATAATAGCAGGAAACAAAACTGCAGTTAGTAGAAAAAATGCTAATACTTTAGAAAGAAAAAACTCTAAATTTGAAGGTATAAGGAGTTTTTTACATCCACTTCAATTTTATAAAACAGAATTAACACCTAACGATGTAAAGAAAGAACGGATTCGTAAATTAATAAAACAAGACAGTAGTAAATTCACAAAAAGGACTTCAAAAAAGGAAAAAAGTAGTAAATTAAAGACAACAAATGTAGCACCATCAAGAAGTCAATCTACAACAAGAACTACTTCCAGAACTGGGACAACAGGATATTAATTTACATTTTGATGATTTAATTTGATATATATAAACAAAGGTTATAGTAATGAAAGTCAATGTATTAGACAAAGGTTATATTGAGGTTGTAGATTCTCTCGGTGATGACTTAACACCAGTTAATGCGGCCAGAGTTTCATTTGGTGGTCGTAGTGATAAGTTTGAAGCAAAAGACAGACGACTATCTAAATTTTTAATCAAACACAAACATTTCAGTCCATTTAGACACCAGCATGTCATGATGATTATCAAGGCACCAGAGTTTGTTATGCGACAATGGTATAAACACGTTGTTGGAATTGAAACTACATCAGATCACCCTACAAAAGACCACGCCTGGAACGAGATTAGTGGTCGTTATGTCGCTTATAATGAATTTTATGAACCAAGTGAATATAGGGCACAATCAGATGACAATAAACAGGCAAGTGAAGGATTGGTTGAACATCAATCAAAGGCTGGTTGGCTTTGGAAAGAGGCCCAAACTAAATCTGTTGATAATTACAATGAATTACTTGAAATGGGAATGGCAAAAGAACAAGCCAGAAGTATTCTACCATTAACAGTTTATACACAAGTGTGGTGGACAGCATCATTTCAATCAATCATGAATTTTATCGAACTTAGAGATGAGAAAACAGCTCAAGTAGAAATACAGGAGTATGCAAGAGCATTAAAGGGAATAATGTTAGAAGTATTTCCAGAAACAACTAAAATATGGAGTGAGGTATATTGGAAATGAAAATTATATTTTGTGTTCCAGGAAACAACTTTTCAAATACTTTTTTAAAGTGTTGGACTAATCTTACAAGAGAATTGCATAAAAGAGATATTGAGTATGAACTTTTGAGTAATTATATTCCTAATGTTTATAAAGTGAGGTCAATGCTATTAGGGGCAGACCAAAAATTTGGTTTATATCAAGAACCTTGGCAAGGCAAAAAGGAATATGATTATATCATGTGGATAGATTCAGACCAAGTATTTGAACCAAATGATTTTTTTAAGTTATTAGAACATGATAAAGATATAGTTTCTGGTTTGTATTTGAGAAAGCCAGTAGGTAATAGTTTAGATGATATACCAATATATTTTGCTTGTTTTTCTCAAGATGGTAGAGTATTATGGACAAATGATGAATCAGTAGTGAATGGTGAATTGATAATAGTTCATGGAAATGGTATGGGTTGGATGTTAATTAAAAGGGGTGTATTTGAAAAGACAGAGTATCCTTGGTTTGGTCCTATTATTACAGGACTTAATTTTTGTGGAGAGGATACTGCATTCCAAATAAGAGCAAAAGATGCTGGGTTTGATTCTTATGTAGATACAACTGTTATAGTAGGACATGAAAAGGGAGTAATTTTAAAGTGAACGGTTGGATATTATATAAAAATAAAATAGAAGAATCATATGAAACTCAAAAACTCGTAGAAGAATTTGAGAAACAAGAACTTAAAGTTCGTGTAGTTAATCCACAAGATGTAGATATTTTTGTTGATAGAGATGATAGAAAAAGTATTTTGGTTGCTGGTAAGTCAAGACCTTTACCTGATTTTGTAATACCAAGAACGGGTAGTGGAACGACATATTTTATAAAGGCAATTATTAGACATTTAGAGAGATTGGGAGTGATACTTATTAATGGAAGTGCTTCAATAGATACAGTTAAAGATAAGTTATATACACAACAGATTTTAGGTGAATCAAATCTTCCAGTACCAAAAACACTTTTAGTAAGACACCCAATTAATATAGAGTTTGTAGAGAAGAATATAAACTTTCCTGTTATCATTAAAACATTAAGTGGTTCATTTGGAGCAGGTGTATTCTTAGCAGAAACCAAGAAACAGTTTGAACAACTTTTGAAGATGGCAGAAATAACAAAACCAAGTTATAACATTATAGTTCAAGAGTTTATTAAGGAGTCGTGGGGAAAGGATTTAAGAGTATTTATTTTGAATGGTAAAGTAGTTGGTTGTATGATGAGACAAGCAACCGATGATGATTTTAGAGCTAACATTACAAGAGGTGGTGAAGGTATTCCATATCAGATTGATGATGATATAGAATGGTTAGGTGGTGAATCAGCAAGATTACTTGGTTTGGATATAGCAGGAGTGGACTTGTTATTTGATGGTGATGGATATAGTATTTGTGAGGTTAACTCATCTCCTGGATTTGAAGGAATGGACAAATTTACCAAGACAAATATTGCAGAACAAATAGTTACTTATGTAAAACATAAGATAGGTTATAGTGATAATAGAAACGAAACTTGAGTTTGATAATTTTTTAGAAAAGTATCAAGATTCGAGTTGTATTTTAATTCCAATTTTATGTGATGTGAATAAACATCCACTTGAGAATTTTTTGTGCTTATTATATGTTAAATTATTAGATGGAGATGAATACCTTTTACCATTTAATCATAGTGAGGCAATAAATCTTGATGTATCATATATTGACAAGTTAGATTCAGACCATAAAAAATATGTGTATAATAAAAAACAATTTAATCATATCGTTAAATGGAAAAATGTGATAGATATTAATCTTCAGTATTATATGGAACATAACCAACCATTATATATCGAAGACATAACAACTAATACACACAATTATTTTAATAGAAAGTATTATAAATTGAATAGGATAAATTGTGTAGTTCCTATATTGAAACATTTGGAATTATGTAGAAAACTATCCAATGAATTTCAGAAACATATTAATTTACCAGTTCATCAAGAATATAATGATGATATAATTGATAATTTGACTTACTTAGAAACTGCTGGGTTAAATACCAAAGAAAACATAGTTTTTAGTGAATATAATCCCTATACCAGTACAGGTAGACCAAGTAATAGGTTCGGTGGTATCAATTTTGCAGCTCTAAACAAGACAGATGGTAGTAGAAAACCATTTCGTAGTAGGTTTGAAAATGGTATGTTAGTTGAGTTTGATTATGATGCATATCACTTACGGTTGATAGGGGAAGTAGTAAATTATAAATTTCCTGAAGGTTCAGTTCACAAACATATGGCAAGATTTTATGGTGATGTTACCTATGATGAGTCTAAAAATCAGTCTTTCCAGTATCTATATGGTCATATTCCAATAGAAGTGGTACAAATAAATCCATTTTTTGGTGCAGTTCACGATTATATTAATAAAATTTGGACTGAATACAAACAAAGAGATTTTATAACTTCTAATATTTATAATAAGAAGATATTTAGGAAAAATTTATCTGAAATGAATCGGAATAAATTATTTAACTATATGATTCAGTTAATGGAAACAGAGAATAATATGAAAGTGTTAAGTAACCTTATTCCTTTTTTAGAATCATATAAAAGTAAATTGATTTTGTACAGTTATGATTCATTTTTGTTTGACTTTAACTTAGACGATGGAGTAGACTTTTTGAATAAAACTAAAGAGATTATCGAGAGTAACGGGTTATTTCCCACCAAGACAAGTAAGGGGACAAACTACCATGAAATGGAAGATATCACAGAGAAATTATGAAGAATTGGGATAAAATATTAGACGATTTTGCACGTAAGTGTAAAGGTGGTGCACCAGATATGACCAATCCCCGACACCTTGCTTTATTAAGAGAATCACTAATAAAGTTCGGTTGGAATGAGAATGCCACGAATGAGTTTGTTGGTAATTTGAGAGAAACTAAAGATAAATCTGATGATGGGTGGTGGACGAAAATGACACCAGCCCAACAGGCAAAATATATAAAAGACCATCCTGGTAGTGAGAAGGCCCAGGTCAATCTTCCAGCACCAGTAGATAGAGATGCTGATGATGAGGTAGAACAAGTTGCATTTAAAAAACCAGTAGATAGAACTAAATTTGATAAGAGAAGTGCTAAACCTAAAAGTTCAAAAGGGAAATATCCAAGTCTACAAGAAATAACAGATTCTCTTAGAGATGATAAGGGTAATGTTAATCTTGATGTATTAATTGAAAGTCATGAAGCATTACAGGCCGATAGGGCACTGGGTAATGCAGGTGCAGGTGGTGGGCCTGCCAGTGAGGGTGAAAGTAAATATACTGAGGTGGCTACAGGAGGTCCTGATGGTTTTAATAATGATGAGTATAAGAAAGCTAATAGACCAAGTATAGATACGAAAAAGAAAAAATTAAAGGAAAGACGAGAAAAGTATAATATACTTAAAAGACAGAATGAAATAAAAGCAGAGATAGATGCCGCTAAAGGATCCAAAAAGAAAGAATTAAGAGAGAAACATAAAGAAGAATTAGATAAACTTAAAGAAGAATCTAAAAAAAATAAATCTTCTGCATATCCCAACGCAGAAGAAGCAGAAACTTTAAGGGCACTTGGTTATGAACCAGAGTCAGATGAAGCATATGAATATCTTGCCACAAGAGAAGTTTTTGCTGAAGAAAAACTTGATGATATTAAATCGGGACCACCGTATAATTCTGTATATTATAAAAAAACAGGTGGATTTGGAGGACCTAAACCACCAAGACCAGAAGTTGGAGAAGAACCAGACCCTAATGATAAAAAAGCAGTAAAGGCTTATAATAACCAATTAAAAAAACAACAAGCGTGGGATGACAAAGAGGCAGCGGCTGACAAAGCTTACAAAGATTGGATGAAAGCTGCTTATGATGGTGGATTGGAAACTCAGAGAATATTAGAAGAGAATGAAGATTTTGATGAAACTAAACCACATCAATGTGTTCAATCAGACCCAGAACTTGATAATGCTGTAGAATCTCATTTGGAAAATGAAGTTAAGCGTACAGAAGAAGAATTAATGGATTGTCATGAAAAGAATGATAGAAAAGATTGGGGAGAAAAGTGTAGTAAACAACAAAAAACTTATGACCATTACAAAAATGAACATAAACTTTTCAAAGAAAATCGTGAATATCACGATACCTATGTTGTAGGACAGAATAAAGATGGAGAAATGTATATTGTTTCTATTTCTAATAAAAAAGGTGGACATATGAAAGATCCACAAAATAATATGACTCCAAAAGGTAGATTTTTCAGTATTAAAAGGATTCTTGGTGAAGATGTTGCTGAAACCGTTGCAACATCATTAGATGAAGGTATTAGGAAAGTTACAAGTGTTCAGAGAACATCAAGAGAAACATCAGCTACTGTTGTGATAGATGATACAATAGTGGGTAGGGCTACACAAAAAGGTGTTTTAAGTGAATCAAGAAAGAATAATATAAACGCAAGAGGTGGAGTGGGACCAGGAGAACCCGATGATCCTGATGGTAAGGAAAATAAAAGAAAAAGACGGGAAAACGGAAAACCAGCAAGAGGTAGTGAATTTGGTTGTTGGTTAGAAGATCATGATCCAGAAATTACCCCAGAGAGATGGGAAGAATTAAATGAGCCAGGGAATGAAAAAGAATTATTAGAATTATTGGCAAAGTTTAATGGTGATGTATCTTGGCACGAGGCAAATACAACAGCAGTTAAAATGAAAGATGATGTTACTGATGAACCTATAGATAGAAAAGGTAGAACAAAAGAACAATATGATGCATTATCTGATGATGAGAAGAAAAAAGAATATCCAAAATCTTATGAGAAAGGTTGGGAACAAGGAACAGAAACCTGGCAACCACCTTACGATCCATTTACAAAAACTTTTATAAAAATCGGTGAGGCTGTTAAACACGATAGATTAACACAATGGAAACGAGATAATCCAGGTAGAGATACAGATGAGTTTAATGCTGAAACATTAAAGGATTTAGAGGCAAGAGATCCAAATCTTTCAGAGGAAGATAAATGTCTAATGATGAAACTGAGAGAACAAGAATCAGTAAATCAAGCCCATGCAGGTGTTATTAAATCTATTGATGAAGCAGATAAAAACGCGGAAGGAGGCCCATTTCCAGATGCCGAAGGTAACAACGGCCCGCACGCTAGAGGATATATTCGTTCTGTAATGGAGTCACTTCATTTTACAAAATATATTAGAATGGATGATAAATCTGCAGAAAAAATGCTTATTCAAATGGGAATTCATGGTGCAAAACCAACTGATATCAGAGATTGTTTGGCAGAATTGAGTGGTTATAAACCAGTACCACCAGATGATCCAGAAGAACTTATTAAACATTTAGAAAGTAGATGTAGATTAAATCAAGAAACAACACCACCATCTATTGAAATCACAAATGATGATGGAACACAAAGTTTAATGGAAGATACTTGGAGAAGTGCAGGAACATCTCAGAAAGTAGCTGCTGGATTTGGTGGTTCTATGAGAGAATGTATTACAGGTAAAACAGACGGTAGAAGGGCACCTAAATAATGAAAACTCAACTACTTTGCACATTCACTAAACGAAATAGACTCTACGATACAGTAAGCCTTATTATCGAGTGCCACGACATAGTATTTAACAAAGTTTATGTATTCACTAATGAAGATGACCATCATCAATTAATTTGTACTTATAATATACCAGAAGATAGAGATAATTTTATAGAAGGTATTGATACGATAGCATTACATAGAAAGAAACAGACTAATACACTCTATACTATAAATGCACTAAACGAAATTATCAGAGAAAAGAATCAAGGTGTATTAGATAAGACATTTCCTATTGAATGGTCGGAGTTTCAGAATCAGTTATTATTAGTTAATGATGAGGGATTAACTAAAATTCATACTAGAATTTATACTATTGTAAATGTAGATACATGGGAAGCCGACCAAAAAATCGAAAATAATTAAAAAAAAGCCTTGACTTTCTCGCTTTTTTGTCGTAAGATCAAGTAACAAGTTGAGAGAGTAAATAAATGTTATCAATAAAAAACGAAATCAGAAAATTAAGTAGTCTTTCAGAATTAAATGAACTATCAACGTTCATATCTGAATGTAAAACTATGTTGGGTAAAGCAACATTAGCAGTTGGTTCTAAGGTATGGGTAGTTCAGAAAACTAAAAGGACTGCTGGAGTCATCACTAAGATGAATATCAAAAAAGCTTTAGTTGATATGAATGGAATGACATATAGAGTTCCATTTTCAA
>Ga0080013_1001814_pt1 | contig 27107 bp, 8 predicted proteins | sample ETNvirenome_6_85_FD_69236 | JGI IMG/M metagenome (GOLD analysis project Ga0080013, IMG submission 69236) | Marine viral communities from the Pacific Ocean - ETNP_6_85 (SPADES assembly) (version 2) | ecosystem: Environmental > Aquatic > Marine > Oceanic | place: Pacific Ocean | collected 2013-06-19 | reverse complement strand
AATTCTAGACAGTATGTGCCTGTAGCCGACGCAGTGTTAATCTGCTGAGTAATCACCAAATCCCCTACTTCGTATTTATAACCCACTATGAGTGAATAGGCATATAAATTATAAGTATATGATTTTCCATATTTAACCTGAGTATCATAATATCTCAAGTTACCGGGAACCTCACCCTCCCCGGAGAAACCATCTACATCTACCGTTTCTGTGGAATCAGATGGCATGTTGAAAAACCAGAAATTTTGTATCGAATCTGTGGTAGCTTGATCTCTCTTTTCGATTCGATAAGCGAGGATCTCTGTGTGTTTTGTTTCGTCTGCTTGTTGAAAGAGTTCTTCAATCGATTCTAAATTATATTTAGGATCCTCGTCGAGATATATATAAAAGTCATCCAACACCTCGGTGATAGTAGCCGAATTATAAAAACGATAAGTATTGGTGCTATCATATGATGCCAAGGACTCTAAGTCATTCCCTCTCATAAAAAAACAATTATTGTTTTGAGAATTATAAGTATTATGCGCATATTTCATGAAAGTCAAAAAATCTATGTATTTATAATCAACTGCTTTATATTCATTAACCTCACTACTCTGAATAGAGCCATCAGTAGAATCTTTTTGTGCGGTAGTATAATTGGTATAAGCTCCATAAGTCATTGTCTGTGTAGGTAAAAAGGGCAGTTCTTCCAGAAAGCATTCCTTTAATAGTTTTAAAAATCGAGAATTAGTACCGCGATCTATTAAACTTTGACGCACTGTAACGCCCGTAGAGGCGCCGCGCGGTAGTTGGATATCCACACAAAAGGGCCACTTATGAGTAACATCAACCGTCGCAAAAAAGTCAATGTCCAAATCTAGCATTAAATCGTTAACAAAGCTAGCTGAATAATCGAAAAGTATATTTTGAAATGGTTCCTGGATATCGCTTACCACCGATTGCGATAATGAACTATTGGCATATGTATTTAGATATTCTCTTAGGTTGTAGGTCTCATCTACGTACCCCGCAGTCTCATATACTGTATCTTCATGAGGAGGAAAATAATCACTATACGAATCATCAAACAGCGCCTGCATAACTGTATCGTCCACCGCGTCATCAAGACTCGCAAATCTAAGAGCAGCGCTGTCGATATCCATAGATAACCCTTCTTTTTGGATAAGATCTAATAAGTATATGTTCGGAATATGCGTTTCGGAAGTTGTGTTTCCTACTCGCTCTTGATACTCCCTAAGATAATGGTTATAGCGCGGTGTCACTTTCCAATAGTCGGATCCGCCTGCTCCTAAAATCTTATGCAGCCATTTTCGCTGATAATAAGAGTAAGGCTCCAATCTCTCGAAAGCATAATCGTCAAAGACTCCTCTATTGTAGATACCCGGATAAGTGACATCAGCTTCGGGACTTCCCCCTAATATATAAGATAACCAATGTGTATCAGAAGCAAAAGTGTCTTCCGTAGCCGACAGTCGCACCGGAAATTTATAGCTTGGTAGAATGGCGCCACTGGCCGCTGGAGTGTGAACTAGATCATAGTTGGATGCCCACCGGAGCGGCGTTTCAGGGTACAGAGTTGTGGTGAAACCCCCATAGTCGATAAATTCGATAGCCTCGCCCTCGGCGGCGCCGCTTACCACCTCATAATACATCTGCCCAAAACCAGTTCGTAATTTGCACCCCGAACCAGATAACAAAGTTAAATCGATTAAATGTTTTTCGATGAATTGTGCGCTCATTATCTATTCCTTAATATCCCGATGTACCCGTCGTTGTCGCGGCCGAGTACGATTCTCCATTTCTAGTCGTAGTAGTGACGGTAGTAGTAAAATCTCCACCTGATGCCGTATCGACTTCAGTACCCTCAATAGCTGACAACTCATCGACGAGAATGCGCTCCTCAGTATCGATGAGACGATTGATGTACTTCGCGTCGATGGGAACATACAATACCTCTTCTATAAAAGCAGCTATAGTTTCCTCAAGTACGCTTTCTATAGCTGCGCGGCGCCTCTCGAAACCAGCAACAGCACACCCGAATCTCTCAGATAGTTTATCAACTTCGGCGGCCATGTATGTATAAGTTGAAATATTTTGATCCGCGAGAGCACCTTCCTCACCCTCTTCGTATGCTGGGTGTGCGGGCGCAATGATAAAAAGTCCATTAAAGAAATCCTCGTCCTCTTCAGACGTATAAATATCCCACATGGCCTGAGTTCCAGCAGCGACTTCTGTCTGCTCGACGATAACATCACCAAGAGTATTATAATTAGATATTTTATTGTCACCAGTGGCATCATACCAAAAACACTCTTGTATTACACAAATATCCCCATCCTGAATGTAATCTGCATATGTATCAAAAGTTGAATCCGTGTAAGGCCAAAAGGTCCAGGCGATTCCAATAGTATAAAAAGTATATGCTGTAGGGAAGTATACTGTCGTCAAGCGAGAGCCAGCAGTCACTTGCACTGATAATATAATTTCCTCTTCAGATTCCACATCAGTTGCTGAGCCCTGGACCGTAAACGCGATGGACGAGTCTACTGTTGCTGCAGCTCCCACATCACCGATTCGACCGGTGCGTAACTCTTCATCTGGCGTCCAAGTACCCGGCATTAGTAGCTGCTCCTAATGCGAGTGGAGCCTTCCGATTCCGCCGTTATACCGTTGGATGTGCCGCCAGCATTAAGATTTCCAGCTTGCACTTCATTATACAATTTAACGATCGCTCTATTCTCCATCGGAAGAGTCTGGTTATAACCTAAAGATATCTTATCCTCTTTATATTTTGCCTCTATATCTTGTCCCACCACCACAGGGGCAGATCTAAACTGCTTAAGAGCAGTATCTGGAAAAGCTAAATTAAGAGTGCACAATGTAGCTGTGATATCTAATACGAACGGCGTATTCTTACGAGTATTTAAAGATTTATATCGTTGTTGAAGATTAAGAGGAAGGGCATCATCCAGGGTATATATGGGATCGCTCGGATTCTTAAATTTATCATCGAGAGATACTAATCTAGATTTTTGGTGAAAATCTTCAAGATTTAAAATATTCTCATTATTGATAATTTCATCATCAGTTTGAGTACGTATTAAGCTCAAATCACTCTCATTATAGGGCGCCACTGTCTCGATACTCACCCCAACGCTTTCCAAAACGCTGATTGACAGCATGTTGGCATTTTGAGAAGTATTTTGGGGTGAAGATATATTGCGTCGGGACAACTGCGAACTAGCTTGGGCAACTTTGTATTCTTTGGTATTACCACCAAACTTTCGCTGTCCAACTCGGTGTGATTAGGCGCGCCGGCGTCCGCTACTACGATAGGTACTAATGTTTCCCTTTAAAACCTTTTTAGATATTGTCATTTGTGCCTCCCTCTCTTTCTTTAATTATACAGCCAATAAATATTTTAGACATAGCCGCGGTCTTCCTCTTCGCTGATGTACTCTGAGTCTGCACCACCTGCAGCCGGCCAGCATTTTGAGTCCGCTAGGGACATTTCATTGTTACTCAGTCCACATAAATCTCGCACCCATTCGGTTACAAGCCACGCTGATTTCTCGCTCCCCACGCGCTCAGTGCCGAGGGGGGTGGCAGTGTCATAAAGCTCCTCCAGACCGAATGTCTTAACTATAAGAGCCTTGTTTGGCCATAATAGCCGCGCCAACAACTCTTGTGCGGAGCGCGCGGAGGAAGCGTCCCCTGTGTTATTAACAACACCATTAACAATTTCGTAGTAGCCATTGTTATACCAAGTCCGCTCATCGTACCATGTACGACTTAAACAATAGGGGCTCAATGTGCGCTCGTTGAGTCCGTTGATCTGATCTGGGTCATCGTCGCCAGTCTCGTCGGTGAAGCTCACCTGGATGACGCCCACCAAGTCCTGAATCAGCTCCTTAAATTGGGCCGGTGTGGGATACATCTCTCCGCCTTTGGAAATACCACTATCTAATACTTCCCTAATAAAAGCGGCGGAGGATCCCTCGCTGGTGGCATTCCAATCTGGAGCCTCCAGCACGAAGCAGACCGGGGCTTCGAGATAGTTCAACTGGGTCGTGTTGCCTGAATCTTCGCCGCCAATATCCTGGGAGGGGGTGGCGGTGACGGAGCCATCCGCACCAACTAGATTGGTTCTAGTAAAACGTAGCTCGTAAGAGGTCTCTGCGGTGATAGAAGTCTCGCCGCCGGCCACGAACCATTTCTCCCAGGGCATAATAATCGGGTAGTCTACATTTCCGCCGATCCAGGTAAGCTCTTCGACGGCTATTTCTGCCTGCGAGATCTCGACATCCGATTGGACGTAAAGAGGAGGGATCACTGAATAATTGTCCTGAAGGGCAGATATAGTAACGGTATTGGGACAACCTCCAAGCCCTTGAGCTTCAATCTGAAGTAGCAGCTGATTGGTGATGTACTCATCGTAAAAAGTCTGAATCATCTCTCCAAAATATTGCATTTCCGTCAATGTGGTGTTTAAAGGAGAAAGCATATTCGCCGTCTCTTCTATCCATATGCGTGTATTTTCGGTAGAATGATCGTGGGCCCCGTACATTAAATCTGCGAACATTGCGTAGATCGCCGGGCAATATACCCACGGAGCACCGTTGGGGTCATCCGCGTACGCAGCCATGATGCCATCTATGAAGAATTGATTAAAATCCATAACTTCAGTTTGGTAGTTATAACTGCACTCTTCGGTGGCTAAGTCATAATATGTCGTCCATGTCTCCATCATTGATTCAAATTTGCTTACTATTGCATTAATCGCATGGCAGCTATAGTCTTCGAAAGTAAAATCAGCACCGTAATATTCTCCCGAATAGCCCGTCGCACTACCTCCGTCTAAATCAATCCCCACGACCCCATCAGCAGTAACCTCCGCGGTACGCTCATCATAGAATTCAAACCCCATAAGACGATAATCTCCAATACCGCCGGCGCTTGCAACATTTAGAGACCGAGGCACAACATGCGATTCTATCTTAGCCTCCCAGCCCTGGCGCCCCATCATCGAGGTATTGAGTCCGTAACGCGTAGTGAGTGATTCATCTATATCGGGAGTAGGTACGTAATTAGTATATTTTACTTTGGGATAAGCCTTGTGTTTATCAAACACACACTGGAGTTGTACAATTTGCTCTCCATTGTCGTAACGCATCAAATTTAGCTGCGCCGGCACAATACATGCATTTGTCAACTCTTTTCCGAAATATTGTTCAACAATATTGACATCTAAGACCAAACTCATAACACTTTGAGTCCGAAGTATCTTCTCTATATCTACAAAAAAATATCCGTTATAGCGCACCAGCGCTTCAGTAGTTGAGCCGGGATACATCATGTATGCTACCCGATTCATACGCATCTCATTAAGATTTATATATTCTAGCGGATTCCACCATTCAAATGGCTGCATGGAATTGTGATATCCCATATTAGAAGTAGTATACATACTGCCTACATCTTGATAGCGAATATCCTTTATTTTAGGATTAAAAACTAATTTCTTCTTTAGGGCAGGGGCTCTGCGTAAAATTCGATCGGCTCTAAAAATCCTATCACTAAAACGCGAATACAATTCTCCCGTCTTTGTTGCTAAAGATTGATCTGGAAACACTTCTCTTAAGCGATAAAGTTCTCTTAAAAATTCTGAACTTTCAGAATGAATATTAATAGTTACGTTTATCGCATCAACCATATTTGTTAACTGAGAATCAACATTATAAGACGGCTCGAAGTCTGCTAATAACTTTTCTATATTGTCTTGAATCTGTAGGTTGGTTATGGTTGTTGTCTGGTGGTAGATGCCATCAATCGCGCGTAGTGGAGTTAAACTATATACCACATCTTCGCTATCTACAAAAACTGTTTCTTTTTTCGCAACGACTTCCCCGTCTACAAATACGGGCTCATATGAAATATGTCCAACCCCTTTCTCCAGCAAGACCGGAGATACCGGCGGTATCGTTGTTATAGTGGGAGGAATTGTGTAATTTAAAATTTCCTCATTTCCGGTACTGATAGCCGCTGCAGCCTTTGCCCCCTCTGTATAATCTGGATTATACCAGGGCAATTCGTCCCAATCAGTTGTATCATAATAATTCCACACAGCACCAAAAGCAAATACTGTAAGATTTCGGTATTCCGGATGAATCTTGCTATATACGTCCTCCCAACTTTGTATTTGATTCTGGAAAGCAAAACTGCCCATGGCGGGAACCTCTGCAGGATCACTATAATATTCATCCGCCGCCAACGTACCAAATTCGACGTTATTGGGTGGATTTAGTTTACCCGTCGCGACATACTTATAGATCCTCTTTTCTCCAGGCGTTTCTATTTCGGCGGCATAGTAGAAATTTTCAAGACTCAAACAGATGGCCTTGCGCTGCCCGTATGCTACCGCATATCCAGCGCCCTCGGGCCACGCATCGGAGTCGAAAGCAAGTCCAAAGCCGGCTTCAGGGTCGCTGCTGGAGTCTTCTAAAAGTGACTCATCTGGGATATAGAAGAGATTTGCTTGTCCGAGTGCCTTCAGAATATTCACTTTCTGATTGATCACCTCTTCGATCGTGCTCTTGCTCCAAAGTTGCCCAATCCAAATACGCACAGTACCTTGATCCATTAAGGCCTGCATGCCTGCAGGGAATTCCGTCGAGGGATCTTCTATGGTGGTGGGGGATTCAAAGTGTAGTGAGATAAGAACAGTAGCCCCTTCGGAGCTAATAGTTATTTCCTCGATTAGCGGAACAGGAAAATATTCTCCAAATGTTTGTATTATGTTCCCAGTAAAATTATTTAAGTTAGACATATATCTGGCTCCACAGGTTCTCCATAGATATCATAATAGATTTCTTGCGCCTTTTGTAGATCGCAATGCAAATCTAAATCTACATAATAGCTTTCTTTGTTAATAATCTGAGCGGCTTTACATGCTTTATCTCTATTAATTCCACTATCCGATAAAAATTGAAAATAGTAATCTACACTACCGGTGGTAAGAAGACCAGAAGTACCTGGCCGGTATGGCTGCGCGGCAACCATATAGCCATTTTGTACTTGCACATCTCTATTGCGGAAATACTTTCGATCAAGAAGATCGTTTCCATCTACTCCACCCGCCATTCCTTCGACTTGAAAAATGTATGCTTCAGTGCTAAATTCTATAGGTATGTTGGCTCGTACACCAATTCTTGTATTTTGAAGATCAATGCGCGGAAGTTCTAGATCCGTATCATAACTCCACGTAGCACTAATGTTTAGTGAGGAATCTGTGACAGCAACTTCGAAACGCTTCGCGCGGGCGATAGCAGCAAGTGGACCTACCACTAATTCTACCGCGGTATTGTCGCCACTAGGTGTCCCTCCGGATGGAACCCACTCAAAAGTAACGGAGCGAATTCCATCATGAAGAGTTATAGTGTCACCAGAAGAAGGAGCAGTGCTGCCTTCAAACCATATCGTACCGGTGGCCTTGGCTCCAGTATTTTCCATGATTTCGAACATCTCTATGTCAAAATTCTTAACTAGAGTTTGAGTATTTACCTCTTCCAAATAAAACATGGCGTCTTCCGCAACAACTTGTATATATTGATCATCAGCAAAAGGACCCACAGTGCCGGCAACATCTAACGCATCTTTCGGATTAAGGATACCGGGCCCATTCGTTATCTTTTTAGTATAAATTACATCAATATTAATCTGAGGAATACGCGTTTCATCTACCACATCTAAAATATCTACATTTCGAATAGTGCTCTCTAACGCCACCACTTTCCAGGCAGGCGCCACATTAGTTTCGGCATTTAAAAGATGGGCATCTCCAATAGCTCGGACATAACGATATACATCTGGTGCCGGGGTGTTATTCGAAGGAGTCATATCGGTACTATAACCACCCTCTTCAGCATCCCACATAATCTCTTGAAAATACTCCGGAGAATTAAACATTACGAGACCCTCTAAATATTGGGTTTCATTTTTAATCCGTTCGTGCACGCGATTTTGTGCCTCCAAAGGCACTTCATATGTTGTAGAACCGCTAAGAGTGGAAGTATATCGTTTATCATAGATTATTCCATCATCAAAAAATGCATAATAAACAGGCGCAAAGTTTCCTTTACCCAGCAAATGTTTGCCATAGGGCGTTAATTGGAAATCTATTACTTGTTCTTTCTTATTTAAAAATTTCGCCACTAATCACCTTCCTCTTCACTTCTTTAACTTCTCTAATTTACTCAATATGTTGGCTGTGGTACTCGATGGAGTATGATTGCTTAGTGCATATTGGGTCAGTATTTCAGTGCTCACGGTAGGACTCGCTGTTGACCCATAAAGAGAGCCGACGGATGTGGGCGTCTCAAACATATAGGTTTGAAGCAAATCTGGATCTAATGAAGTCATAGGAGAAATCGAACTCTTGGCCGGCTTATATAACACTTGCGCGTCCACTTTAATTAGTTCTACGAAAGAGACATAATCATAGGGCCAATTAAATCTTAGCGAATAAGTAGAATTAGTTGTGCCTTTGATGCGATTAAAGGGCTGTTGTAATCCTCCTTGAAACACAAATTCCCCCACTCCGGAAGCTTCTCCAATTTGAGATTGAACCTGATCCCAGTAATCCGATTGCCCCTTCTGTTTCACCTTAAAAACCATCCAGCGCAGATTCTCATTTTCCATGATATCGCTTTCATTAAGCAACTCCAAATCCATCAATTCATGAGCGATTGATTCCTCTTCAAAAGTTATTTTTTCATAATCACGAGGGGCGAGATTTTGCCAAATATAAGCCAAATCATCCTTATCAAATGTATGTTCAAATTCAAAGATATACATAACTACGGGATCCAAATTCGGATTATTGATAAAGTCAAATTGAGGGGGAAAAATATATCGTTCCATCTTTTGAACCATCTTTCGTATCGATTCGCCTGCCGTCATTAAAGTATCCCCAACAGCTGTCCCCTTCGCAAAATTCATCGCAGCTTCATATCGAGTCGTCGGAATATTTATAAACTTCTTTCGTAGCTGTTGGAGTCCCGAAGCTGAAGCTGATTTAGGAGTTGTGGTTCGTACGCTCTCTATGACATAGGGCACCGCTACAATAGCTTCTCGAATAGTGCGAGATTCTGCCAACTCACCTAAACGAACTGACGATGGAAACGAGCGCGCTAGGCCGCTGGCCTTCGGAGAGCTAATCTTTCCAAAGCCCACTAGATCTTTTAAGGAGCCCATATTTTGATAAAGAGAGGGTCCACTGTTTACATCAAAGTTGTTATAAACGCTAGCAGTTAAGAGCACCTCTGGGTGGTATCTCAGCCAATCGGACGGGATATCTTCAATTTCTAAAAATATTCCTGTCTCGGGATCTGCCGGTATCGTTCCAAATTGATGCCACATTCCACGTGGAACGCTAGCTCCATATTTATTAGGAACACTTAAATTACTAGATCCCGTAATAGGATTGACGCCTACATCACAGAAATTAAGCATCGGAGTCTCAAACTTGGGTTTGATGATCCATTTTTTGCCGATCGTTGTGTCGCGCTCAGCTGTCACATTGCCAAATTTATCAGTCTCTTGGAAATTAACCCGCTCAATACCAAAAGGATTGATACTAGCGCTTAATTGCATAGAATTAGGATTAATACGATATCCATCATAGATTCCAAAAAATTCGGCAAAATTAGTATACAAAAGCTGACTTTTGCCGTTACCCGAATCAAATCGCCATGACGCCTTTTGAGCTTCGGTTAAAATCATTTCTAAATCATAATCGACCGAATCGACTGGACGGAAAATAATATCTAACCACGCCTCTCCATCATAATAAGGCGGCGTATAAGCAGGGTTATGTCCGTTAAAGCTATCTCTAACTTTTCCATCATATTGAGCAGAAGCTTGAGTAACCCATGGGCGCCCCGCTATGGCGGGTCCAAACGCGGTAGGTCGACTATACATTGTAAAAGATTCTTGAAAATCGGCTTTAGGCTTCAATATCGGCCATTGAGGGAGGGGATACCCATCCGTAGCGCTATAAGTTTCATTGACCGCGTTCCACGTGGCACCACCAACAGCCACATAAGAGCCTCCGGAACCAGATTCATATTCATAACTTTTTGTTCCTAAATAAGATTTTCGTATCTTCAGACGGCACCCATATACACTTCCGCTACTAAATCTCAAATCATCAGAAACAGTCTGAGACTCTAAAGTAGAAAAGGTGGAGTTTTTCAAAAAGAAGTTCGGCACCTCTCCAAAGAAATTGCGCGCCATCAGATTATAAATATTGTCAGAAGCCGCCGCGCCAAAAGTGCCGGTCATATTTAAAGACGACGAGGGATGTGATTCAAAATCAGGCGCTGTAAAAGTACCTATAGTTTTCGGATTTATTACAGCTTCGAATGGAATGCGAGTACTCCAATACTCAGCTGAATTTCGCGCATGCGTATCGCCACTTCCCATAATAACCATAGCATAATTATCAACAGCCGGCTCGTCATTGTCCGCATCTCCAAAGTACTGAGCACTGGCACTCAGTCCTGATGGGTTTGTTGTGATGAGCGGATACTCAACGGCGATTCCCGACTTAATAGTATTATATAATACACCGGGCGCCACAAAACACTGAGCCACGGGACGAGAAAGGGCGCCGCTGATATTAATAACAGCATCAGATCCCGACATTACCTGGGAAGGTGGATAGAAAGCTTCAGCTGTCATCGAGCCCCCATAAGAGCGCGAAAATTGATGTACTAAATCTAAAGTACGTTGAGCAGGATAGAACCCCTTATAGGGATTAAAGCGCACAGCTGCACTCACGCAAAGTTTAATCTGCGTAGCGTTCATCAAAGTATCTGCTTTGACCTTTAAAAAATTGGTCATAAATTCAGAGTTTGAATAATCAAGATAGAAAGAAGAAGTAGCGCTATTAAGTCCAGTTTCGGGAAGCGAAAATGTGTTCGTTATTCCTTCATTGAAAATGCCATGGCGAATATAATCTTCTACATGTTCGCTTATTCTAAATTCGGGAATTACAGCATAGTCTTTGGCCAATGTTTTAAGATCAAAAGAATATGCATCATAACTATTCCACCACGGACGGGACGCCTTATTAACAAATATGCTATTACCATCCAAAGATTCAACAATACCCGCATGAGCCGGGGCATCCCAGTACGCCTCTCCGCCATAATTGTCAATTTGATATATCTCGGCAAACTGCGAGGCGCCGGCGGGTATGGCGCCAGTTGCATTAATTCTCACACCAAATGGAGAAACTACAGATCCCCATGTGGTAATCATTTGTTTTCGCGAATATAGCCCTGCGGGCGATAATGCTTTCATAGCAATATTATTATTATCAGCACTCTTAAAATAATGAAAATAATTATTTTGAAGTTCGCCGGCTCTTCCTTGATTTCTTAGATTATTCATCGAGGCTTCATCAGTAATTGTAGGAACGTCTGTTCGCGTCAAGAAGTTCGATTGAGCCGATAAAGGCCAACAATCTTGGTTAACCGATATTCCGAAGGAATTCGGAATAGAATCTCCAACAGTAAGGCGATCGCCTAAGTTATCACGCCAAAATTTATTATCATAAGAAGGCTTTCCGCGGACAGAGCTTGAAAATTCATTTCTCAACGAAGGAAAAAGTGCCTCTGTGTATAGAACCCAGTTAGCATCATAGTCGCCCACAATAATAGGGATAAGTTGTTCATAAGGGGTAACAATATGATCTAACGAAATATTAACAAAATCATTAAAACTAGTTTCATTAAAAAAGATTTCTTCATTATTGTGAGTCATCTTGAGGGTTACCGAAGTAGGACCAGCATTGGCATAGTTGGCTAGTACGGGGCGCCCTCGCATGGAAACTGGAGGAAATCTATACCTAGATAAAGCATATGTATCGGCAGTATCTGCTACAGTTATCGTATTATCTTCTTTTTCTTTCAACAATATAGGGTGGTTTTGCTGGCGTGTAGCTTGCCATGTCCATCCATATGTGGCGCCGCGGCGCGTTAATAATAGATTAAGGTAATTAGCTGAGCCAGAATACCAATCATCAGGCGAAACATCTGGATTAAGATCTGTCATCAATTCATTAGTATTGTATAGGGGGTTATAAGCTATTTCTAGAGGATACCCCATCTTGTTGTCAGAGCTGCTAACTGGATCAGTTGTTAAAATATTTAAACGTGTAGTAGTCTGCTTTAGCCCCGGAGTATACTGAGAAACGATCTGACTAGCTGTGACGAAGGTAAAGTACGATTCCCATCCGCCGACTGAACTCGAATACAATCCACTGAAAATGCCGTAAATCGGGGCGCGGCCATAATATCGATAATCCGATGCGTCGTGCAGGGAAGCTGTGACCCATGCATACTGGCGGTCCATACGAGGAATCATATGGGAAACATTTAAATTATCATAAATTTGTCTTGGTGCCAGAGTACAAGTATTCCTCCAATCAGGAAGATCCACATCAGAAGTATCATATACCAACGTACATTCTTGCTGAGGGACAGTTATATTATTTCGGTGAACTTTGTGAAAGTTGGGAATCTGATGATAAGAAGCTCCCGGATTCGGCACGAGCATCGAATCGCGCCCGAAGCGGGCCGTGTGGCGCGCAGCATGTGCGTATAGTCCAAAATCTTGTCCTGCATCATCAACAACGCGAATACCCACAGACGCAGTAGGTACTGCACCCGTAGGAGCTTGAGATATCTTAAGCAATCCGAGGTGTCTTAATCCTAAAGTATTATATACCGACATTTCATTGCCGCGAATATCTCTAAAAGATCTCTGAGTGGTGTCGCGGCCGCCGGGGGCGCCGAAACGAGACGCAATTACAGTCTTGTTAATGTCGCTTGAAGAGCTGTTATCAGTTACTAGATAGTCTAACTCATAATTGAAATGATAAGGCTCGTATGGGTGTCCCTGAGAATTTAAAACCAAATAGTTCGCCACCACATTAGAAGAGGTTAGATTCTTGTTGCCAAAGATTCTAACCGGCAATCCAGGCTGATGGTCTACAAACCATCGAGGATTTGAGCGCGCGCCCACTGTATTAATGACTTCATAATTGTTGTAATAATTTCCTAATACCGTTGACACGCCATCGGAACCTGAAGTTATTAAGATATTGCGAATATTAACCGGACGTTTTGCTACAAAATCACGGTACAGCCATGCTTTTTGCGATCCTGTCATCGGGTAAGGAGCCACACCCTCTTCATTGGCTTTGGGCCATGGATAGTCCGGTCCAACTAACCCAATAGCTCCCGAAGTATTGGGGCACTTGCCCAACAATAATTTCCAAGCTTCAGGACGATTATACCATGTGTCATTTCCTCGATTAAGTTTGACATGACGAGACTGGTGTCCTCCGACTGCATAATTCGTAAATGGACCCTGAAGCGGGATCTCTAGATCTGGTCCGTAAATATCATTATGTAAATTGGTAATCTCGATACTAGCAGTCACCCGATCTATAACTGATTTGTTGTAGCCACTCTTAACTGAAGAACTATAAATGCTAAATGGGAAAGCCATGGAAGATTTTACATTGTTGTATCCTAAGCCGTCTTCCCAATCGCGCCCATGCTGAACCTTAATGGTTCTTTTGATTTTCTTTCCCGTAGGATTGGCATCAAGCATTTCTAACTCTTGTAGCTTAACGAGGTCCTCTGTGAAGCCAATTAAAACATTTTGAGGGACGTAGACTCCATCTTGTAAATTAATAGGGCCAGCTGGTCTTACAGCGTCATAAATGAAACTAATATTTTTATCATATTCGAAGTTAGGACCGCCGCGAATTGCTTTATTGATATCGGTCTTTTGTTCATAGAGTTTGACAAAATTTCGATTAGCATATTTTCTATCTTCGTAAGCGACACCGCCCATTGTAAATCGACTCGGATAACTCGCACTTAAGCGTGGAACCGACGTTATAGTTTTTCGAATAGTCTCTTTTTGTGAATCGATAGTGTCCGCTAAAGCGCTATCAGTAGGCCATTCATTAAGGGCAGTTAATTCGGTACACGTTCTTAGTGCGCGAAATTTCCAGAATTCTCCCTTTACCTTTTGAGATCGCGGAGACGAAGGGCGCACTGAGTGTCCGTATTTCCAATCATAAGTTCCGGCTTTAATGCCTTCCAGCGCCGTATCCAGATTAGGTATCACAAATTCAATTGTGGGGTATTGAGTTTTATACTTATTTCTTTCCAACACATGACTTTCAATCATGTTTAATGAATCATCTAAATATTCCGTCGACAGAGCCATAAGTTGACCAATGATCGTAGACAGCGCATCATCAAACCATTTAAAGTATTCTAAGTATTTTTCAACTGTAGATACCTTGGTGACCCGGCGGAAGAACGCCTCGCGAAGTTTTTCCATTGCCTTATATCTTTCTCTGTAACGATTAACAGGCTCGCCGATAAGATTGTTAAAATCAATCACTCCAGCAAAGAAATCGAGTATCTCTTCAGAAATAGCATTATAAAGACTTTTCTCTAATGTATAATAGAAATCGGGCACCATCTGTTCCGCTTCATAAACGCGGTCATCATCAGATAGAATATTAACCATTTGAGAAGAAATAACGCGTTCTGGATTAATAAACTTAAAGGTATTAACCAGACGCTTCTCAATGACCTCAGCCGAAGAAGTAACAAAACCATATCCATAGCCGCTATGCTGATAACCTACTAAATTACCAAGCCATCCATAGTGCGTACGATATTCGGTTGAGCCCGAACTCATATCGGTTACATAAAAATTACCTGTAGAATCAGAGGCAGTGACATTTTCAAAATTCCAGTTTAGTGCCAGCATTTCACGATTTACAATATCAAGATTGTCGTTATTGGTGTCCAGGGCAGAAATGTTTTGATAAATCTTGCTAATTCCATAATTATCATAGTCATGTAAATGCTGTCCCAAAGACCAATCGTCGAGAGAACGAGCCCAATATTTCAGTGAATCAAAATAAAGATCACAGGGCACCTGCACCGCTCCTGTAATATTCGCGCGTTTAGCGCCCACATAGAATCGTTTAGTGGCCGTTAAAAAGTTTTCTCCTTCCTCTTTAGTGAGAGAAGCAGTTAAGACAAATTGTTCTTTAATGGATTCAATTCCCGCATTTGTACCCCGAAAGATAAGGTTATACCCATAATCGGAGCCATAACCAGCTGCGGTGGCTCCATCGATCATGCCGGCATAAGGCGTCGATGGCTTAATGCGAACCGATACATTCCACCGTTGGGCGTCATATACATTGAAAAATTGAGAGCTAGTAAGCTCTATATCAGCGAAGGGCGCACTGGCCGTTAATTTAAAACTAAGATTTTTGGATGATGGATTCGGTTTTATCGCCAATACTTCGAAGTTCGCGAAATCTTCGGCAATAATTCCTGTGTCTTCGCCGGTTAGTGAGTCGGCTGATCCTGTATCAGCTGTGTGACATCCAAAAATAGAAACCTTTCTGTAACCGCGATCGAAGGAATCATAAGTAGAATCAATACGCGGGAATGTAACATCTACTTCAGCAGTCGCACCATAAGGAGCCTCATAAGGAAGTATATGAGCGCCTGATTTCCCAGCGCCATTTGAGCCTGAGAGATAACCTAGTGTTTCTCCGGTATTTGTAGGATCTTGGCGCTGATAAATGACTGCATTTAAATTATTAACTTGATTAAAACGTATCTCTGGCTTTGAAATCAGTTCTTGCTTAAGGTTATTCTTCAACTCAAATGTCTGGCGTCTCGCATAAGCATTTAAGCGCAACACATTTTCATCAAGATTAAAGCATCTCAATAGATTTCGAATAGCCTTTTCTGTTCCCTTGCTCTTAAAAATATGAGCTAGGTTGTTATATAAATTAGTATAAATAAGATTCTTGGTTTCATCCAAGGAGCCGGCAAACTGTTTATCTTCGCTACGATAGAGGAATTTTTCCATTATATCCGCGTTTATAAATAACTCCGGGGTGTAAAGACCCAAGCTCTGGGGGAGGTGTCGAGCAAAGGGCGTCGGCTTAGCTGAGCCGGTGGGGTATACCCCGGTCTTGATAACGGGAAGTGATGCAATCTGAAAAAAGACACTATCAAAATAAGAACCAAAAATGTGCGATAAATAATCTAAGTTATTTTCTTTGGTGTTTTCGTGCTCATCTAAAATCCAGGCCGGCATATAATTTTTAAAAAGCGATGTGTTGTTGAGATCGTGATAGTCGCCCAAGTCCAAAAATTCCATCTTAGAACTACTCACGGCGGGATGCACTTCGTAAATAATAGGATCTTCATATTCCACTGTCGCAGCCGAAGCCGATACCATAGCAGAACCCGTATTCCGAGAGAAAGAACTATAACCTTTCCAATATCCGTTAGCAATACGACCACCATAATCCAATACTATATTATCGATATCATGAACACCAGTAATACCTTCGTTAAATTTATAATAAACACCCAATTCAGTATTATGAATATCGGTGTTAACACCACCTCGCACTTGATCAAACCAATGAAGCCCAATTTCACGAGGCGATCTTTTAGCTTTCCAGAATCTAAATTCATCCAACGAAGCCGACAATTTACCAGCGCCGCTATAAGCCGACGGGGCAAGACCAGCCAATTCAGCATTCCCCGAAGGAGCCGTTAGGAGCGCTCCGAGTCGTGCTTGCATATTTTTAGGATATAATTCCCCGCATGCATCAGCAAGCAGAGTACTCAAATCATGTAAAGCTCCATTTAAGTATGTCTCTATATGTAAGCGATTTACGCCTAGGCTGGCAGTATTATATAAGCGAAAGGCCCAATGGTTCCATTCACCAATAGAACTACTTAAAATCGGGTTATTAGAATCTCCACCGACGCGCTGGTTATAAATGCCCGCGGTACCAGATTGAACTGTGAGTGTGAATGGCGACAGATCCCACTGTCCCGGGTTGACACTACCACCAGTTAATTCTAAAGTAATTCGTCCATAGTCTGCGCTTCCCGTGGTTTCATTATTCCACATATCAAAGATGACCTGTTTTCCGGTCTTGGTGTTGGCAAACCCGCTGGTATCCGAATCCCAATCATCATAGGAACCCGTTTTCATCCAAAACTCAATCGTAATACCATGAGTATTTAAATTGGTTTTTAAGTTCGATTCTCGGGAACCGGAACCATAATCAAAAGGCAACCCTTCGGTGCGATAAATATCTTCATCATAAATATTGGCGTGTTGAAATTTGCTACTGTGGGGATCCGGCGACAGAGTTACTAAACTGCTTCCCGATGCAAACGAGCCGGTACCAGGGCCACCTTCAAAGGTAATGTATTCTTGAGTAGTCGGTAATCCGTACCACGAATCATCCCCCAAAGGATCATCGGCCGCGCCGTTTCCTACCACCGTGGTATTGCCGTACCCATCAGCACTAGCTGTTGTGTTCGGAGAAATAATAGCATAGCCAGTTGTGCGCGGATACACATGATCGAAAATATATCGATCTACTCCATTTGCTTTATTTCGAAATTCATTTATTTCTGCATCTGAGCCATCATAGGGATAGAAATCCGATATTCGCTCAAAGGCGCCGCGATAATAAAGATAGGCAGATCCATAGCGTGCAAAAACATCAGGCGTGGAATAATCTATTTGAGGCTGATAGGTGTCTTGTCTTTCTTGGATCGCTTCGGCATTACGTGCAGATTCTACGTCTTGAAAGAGGTCTCTTTCGTCTGTAGATGTTAAATAATGTCGAGAACTATCAGGATTATCAAATAGTTTCTTAATACTCATCGTCTTCTACTCTAAATTTAAAAATATTACTTTGCTCTACCCATGTATCAAGAGCTGCGTTATAGAAGGAAAATTTGAATCCATAGCCATATCCCGGCTGCAGCAGGTTCATATCAAAATCAAAGTAATTTCCCGATACATCGTATGAAAGCCCAGTATGTAAATCGCTTCCGGTACCGTAGGGTACCGCATCGTAGGCGTCTAACAGGCGATATACCATATAAGACGCGCTTTGAATTGTGGTAGTTTCAATATTTGAATTAGCTACGGTGTATATATTGGGGCTCCAATTCTTGTTTCTGACGTAAAGGTTAAAGCGGGCAGTCTCATTTTTACGATATCGGTCTCTCAAGTTGGTAATATTTATATAATAAATTGGCTTCTCTATCGTTTCGGAACCCAGGAGAGTCATAGGGCTAATAGAGCCGCTAAAATATTGAATTTCTGCGGCGTGGGCTGTAGTAATAGTATGACTACCGGTAAACCACACATCATATATTTTAGTCAAGTTGCTCGCACCCGTGAACGCAAATGATGCGGAATAAATCCCCGTAGATACGATACCGCCTGTAACAACCGTGGGGGCCGCGGACCGCACCCCTCCGGTTTCTGCTTCACCCGAATCATCAGCCGAGAGGACTTGCAAGCCGGATCCAGTAAGCCCGTCGTTATCAACATTGCCTGAGAAGATATTTACGTATATATACTTGTCCGATCCTAAATTAGGGATATCTTTCAACTGTCCCCGCACGTAATTATAGAAATAAATAGTGTTTAGGTTATCGTCAGCCGAAGCTAAAGAACTACTATAATAGAAATCTCCTCGGTCATCTCCGACGATATCATTCCACCGTGCCTCGATAATGGGCTTTTTAAAGAAAAATTCAGTTCCCCGAGCGAAGAACCTTTTAGTATAATAAGATTTAGTAGAACCACTTGGATTATATAAAACGCTCTGTCCCGTTATTTCAGGATCAGGCACGTTTATGTAGCGCCTCACAACTGTATCTGCTGTACCAGAAACATATGATTCTTGACTTTCAGAGAGGTGAATGCCAATTCCATAATTGGGCCAACCATCGCCGGCGGTACCATCTCCTGTGGAGGATGCCATCCACTGCTCTACCAGGGGGGTGATATTAATTTCTAAATCTTCGATTCCCTTGGGAAAATCTTGAGTAAAAATATGTACTTCTTGTCCCGGAGAAATCTCGCCGGCTCCGGTCAAATAAGAGCCACCAGCCAACAATGTGTCACTACAATCTACCCAATATCCCTCCGCCGCGTTAGAAGCTGACATCCAATTACAGCCAGCATTTCCCAATGTTAGATCGGCATATCCTTCCAAATCGAGTCCTACACCCTCCTGCCATGATTGAGAAACCCCCATCACAACGAGAGATAAATCTACTGGTATAGTTTTTGAATTGGCTGCGTTAAACAACCTTAAATAAAAGCTGACGCTTCCACTATCCGGAACCACCCCAGTTGTTCTATCTGTGCTAATATCAGCAATGGGGAACTTTACGAGAATTCGTGAAGATTCCGCCGAACTAGTCGTAGCGCGACCATAAATAGAAAATGCTTCCATCACATCGGCTCGGCCGGTATTGGCTCCGGTACCTCTTGTTTCTAAATTGGGCTGATAGGCATTCACAATCGTTGCATCAGCGTCTGCTGTATATCTTTTTAAGGCCATTAGATAATCTTTCCTATTATATCTTTGGATGGATATTTTAATTCTAAAATCGCGTTCTTGGGCGTCACAAGCTGTGACCCATCAGGTGATAAATTATTGTTAATATCGATAAGAGTAGATGCATAGCCTACCCCTGAGCGGTTTATAATTTTTACATGTGTCACGTCTAGCACCAGCGGGACCTCTTTAAGACGGGCATACATATCGCTAATATAGAGCGGCTCTCCAATAAAATTAGCCGTTTTAGTATACAGAGTGCCCAACACCTCGTTACACACACGAATTGCAGTATATTTATCGGCGCCACTTTTAACTCTAATGCCATATTCAATTCCAAAATTTATTACATACGGATCTAAAATATCAATAGTATCATTCATCATTCTATACTGTTCGAGCCATGTTTTTAAATTATTTTTAATCACATTATTAGTAACAATTAATTTACCAAACTCATCTTCCGAAATTACATATAAATTAATATTCCTACGTAAAGAATTGGGATCGCGCTGGGCGCTTACTCTTTTAATATTTCCAAATTTACCGGGCATCCGATAGCACAAACTCTCATAATCTGATTGTGTCACCGCTCGATTTTGAGTAGGGAAGGTATCATAAACTCTTTGTTTTAAATCAGTTGAAGTGGGCGAAGTAACACGGCCCGTAAAGGGTAGCGGATTAGTCAATTCGAGTGATTTTTTAACATCTAATATCTTAGCGGCACTCAGTTGAGTTTCGTTAGTAAACTCCCAATTCGCATTTGTCACCATAGTAATAGTATTGGCGCCGGCATTACGATTATTAGCGCTAACCGATCGATAAGTCACCGTTAATACAGTATTGTAGGGACTAATTCCATAAGTAGTGCTTTTGCTTAGTCGAGTAGGATCAAAAGTTGTATCGCTAACGTAATCTTTTCCAAATACCTCTACAGCAACTTCTTGAGGGGTCGCAATGACAACCGGCTCGTCAGCCTTTCCTGCCGCGAATTCTAGCACAGTTCGCCCTCCAGATAGGCGGCTAACCGCAAATTTGCGTGATACCAGATACGGCTTCAAAATAGAAGGAACATTAGATTCTTTATAATCTTTATTACTTACCTCTCGAAAAATCATATCTTGAGAAAGGTACTCTACTTCAAAATATTCATTTCCAGAGCTATCATGAAGCGTTAGAATCTCGGTAATGTTAGTATCTCCAAGCACTATAGATCTATAAGGGGTGTAATTTCCTATTCTAATACTCTGACTTCCAAAATAACCAGCAACAGCTGCGCCGCGGGCGCGGACGGCGTAAGAAGTTGGGGCTCCTGTGCGCTCATTGACTTGTCCTACGACCACCGTATTACTAGGATTAGCAAAACTTACGTCTTCAGTAAGAATATATGAAGTCCCGTTGGTACCACCAAATAAACTGCCCTGCTTTAAAAGAGGTAAATAATTGCGATCTGGCCCGAGTCCTGTGGAAGACGCTGGCACAAGCACAAAGAAGGACAACTCGCCAGATGTAGTTGTACGACCCTTATTGCGATAACCTAAGATTTTACCGTGACGGACAATATTATTATATTCATACGCGGTATCTAAAAAACTCTCATTAACATTATAATCTAGATAAAAAGAAAGCTGGTCTCCAACGTATGCTACCGCATCTAAAAGCATAGATGCCACCGATCCTTCCGAGAAATCTTGAATTACATTAGGATAAAGATACTCTGCTAAATTAACCAAATCTTTTTTAATAGACGTGAATTCTCTATGAGTATAATCTATAGGTATAAGTTTGTCTTGTTCGTCGCTCATTGTCCAAAATCCTCTTTTTTAAATAGTAATGTCTACAAAATCTGATATTCTCGCTCCCGGAATTGAATACAGAAGACGCAGCGTAATTCGATTGAGATCGGCTTCATGAGTTTGTATTGTGATATCATTCACTACAACATAAGGCATAAACTGCTTAATTTGATTTCTAATTGCTTGGGTTAAGACAACCATGGCATCCGAATTTGCATGTGCAAAAAGATAATTGCGTATTCCTACCCCATAAGCCGGCACCATAAGCCTTTCCCCGGGAACGGTCAATAAGAGGCATTTTAGTTTTTGTCGAATGGAGGTGTTAATCCCGGTAATCAACATAAACGTATTCGTGTCGCTGTGTCGAAGGGGGATAGATAAATCAAAAGGCATTCAATGTCTCCTTAGTTAAACAATTATTCTTTTTCGCATAGGCGCTTTCCGCTAGAATCATAGGGATTACTCCGTAGACTCTTTTTCTTCCAACGCGGCATCGGAAGGCGATCACCAGCCGCCGGCTTAAGGCGCGCGCGTAGCGTCTTGGTCCATTGGAAATCGGAGCGCTCAGACTCATTGTTTTTGAATGCCTCGGCCGGCTCCATACTGCGTCCATAGTAATGACCCTTGAACAACTTCTTGGCGCGGCGATTTACATTGCGCATCAAACTTCGTGACCAATTATCATATTCATTTATAAACCATCCCTGATCTCTCTCATTTACATGTGCCCAACCCGGGGCCCCGTCTACTAATTCCATAGAGATAGCTCCGTAAGGACCGCTTGTAGTTGTCTGGATATAGCGGCCCGGTTTGGTCGCTGGATCAGCATTCCCAACGCCGGCGCCTGTCTGGACAGATACTTGTCCGATGGAAGATAGAAATGCTACATCGTTGTAAATGGCTACACTAGATAAAATTTTATTTACAGGCATGATATATTTAGTAAGTAGCTTAAACATCTCATCATCTTTGAGATTATTTAACAAACATAACAATAATTTACTATCAGCTGGAATTCCCTTGAACTCCGATACCGTAGTATCCAAGGCGTCCAACTCTATTTCCAATATCACCACCTTTTGAGGTTCCGCATAACTCGTTTGAGTACTGTAAGCATTAAAGTAAGCTGTCACTGTGCTTTGTGCAGCAGGACTCTGAGCCAATAAAGTATACACATCTTCCACTCCTATGGACTCCAATAAAAGATCCACCGCTTGATAAACTGCATCTGGAATCACGTCAGACCTTTTATTAATCTCGCTTAAAAAGCCGTAAAAATCCAAGTCTTGTTCGGAAAGATAAACCGACACCTGAAGACCTGTTCGAACACCTAATTCTCCCTTCAATCCAATTGCGGCGCCGGCATCATTAAGAATAAGCTCTAAGGTGCCAGGATAATTATCGGAAATATTTGAGTCCAGAGGGTTTTCTCTAACTTTAGCTATACCATCCGCGGCTGTATATTTAACACCGTCTATCTTCACATATTTTTCTAGTATAAAAGGCTGTGTGGCGCTTCCCTGAGAAATTGTATCGTATTCACTTACATCTCCAATAGGAACTATAATGCGCGCTTCAGTGGGGGTTAAAAGGGAATTCGGGCCCGTATCCTCGGAGCCTTCTAAATATATGATGGTGCCATCGCTGGTGGTCTCAGAATGGTAATAACCAACATAATCCTCGCCTTCTCCAATGGTGAAATCTCCCCCATTTGTGTAAAGGTCATTCCCTTCGCCTAGGCTGGAATATTCTTCTTTGATTTCCTTATCTAAATCTAGATCCGCTCCTCCTTGCATAAAATTCTGGATGAAATAATATGCTGTATCTTGCACGGCCGGCTTCCAATTTACTTTTGCCAATTGACTGAGGAAACGATCGCTTACTTTCATTAATTGTTCTTTAACCAGTTCTGCTAAAATTATTTTTGCATCCTCTTCTGTTTCTTTTACAAAATCAAAGACCACCTGATCTCTATACTTTTTATATGACCGGGCTCCTAAAAGGCTGGTTCCTAATGTAACCACCGCAAGGGTTACTTTTCCAACCTTTTGAGAGGCAGAACGTGCTTCTTTCCATTCTTTTTTCGTCAGCATTCGGTGCGACATTACTTCAATTTTATTATTCAATCTAGTGAGAGACTCCCGAACGTGAGAAGGTACATCGTCTTCTGCAATATCACCATTAGGTCCAATTCGACGACTGTAGAGCTGTACGGATTGCTCTAGAAATGCGTACCAAAACTCGTTGTCTTTGAACGGGTTCATAAATTCCCAAAAACTTGCTTGGGAATCTTTTAAACTCTTCTCCATATTTTCGATGATATATTGAAGATATAAAATACTATAATTTTCTTCAAAATCTGGCTTGAAATAAGTGAATGTGGCGATAGTCTTTAAGAAATGAGTTACACAATGGGTCCTAATTAGAGAACTAATAATTCCCTCTATGGCTGAGGTTGAAGCTCGTTCTAAAATTCGGCTATAGGGCAATTCTTTTAGGCACGATTCATCAGAATTAAGACGAGCGTCTTGAGGTACTTTATTATATGTTTCTTCAATCTTTGCCTTAATATCGGAAAAATCAATCGCATCCGTATAGTGAGGACGACAGGGGCTCGCTTCTGGGAACATTACATCTACCATACCAAGCCAAGATTTATTTTCCATCGGCTTTACATAAAGAGGAGGATTCATATAACTTCCTCCAAATGTTACAGGGTCCAAATAAACTACCCTATTAGAAACAGGATCACCCGCGGCTTCGGCCTCAAACTGCATTCGACTCATTCCCAAGATTTTATCTTCACTGGTAATTTCTCGACTTGTTGGGGCGCTTCCCGATTCTTCACTCACGCTAACAGTGGCTTCATTATATAATGTACCTCCCGGGGAATCCGTTTGTCCCGTGGCCACCACATATTCTAAGTCGCCAGGAGAAACTATATCAAGTTCGGCACCATACCTAAATGCATCGGTATTTCCAGATACTGCTAGCATAATGGTATTAACCAACTGAGCCATGTAATAATTCCAGAAACCTTCCACCATTGCAATCTCGCTATTATAGCCCGATGTCTCGATTATTTCATTTAATAATACTACTTGGGGATTATGTTGTTGGTATGTGGTGAAACATGTTAAAAATTTAACGTAGTCCGACATGTCCTTGTCAACACCATATCCAATGAAATGAGAGCCACTAATACGAGCATCAACAGCGAGGAATTCCATCTCTAACAAAGTCATATAGGGTGGAGTCCCACTATCGCTTCCAACAAGTCCTTCGGCTTCAGCTTGACTCAAATATGCACTTTTGGCTCCTAAAGCTTCTAAGCGAGACGGCGCCGTGTTATTTAGAGAATAAATCTTAAGCCTTATATTGTCAGATGGCCGGTTCACAATAGTCGAGCCGCTCTTGTACAAGTCTGACATGAAGAAGTTAAACATATAACCTTGGTTCCATGCATAACTATTTCCATGAGTACCTTGTCCGTCGGCATTATCCTGAAATACCAATTGCATGTCCGGAGTACTCTTACGGGCGCCGGCGATCGCATTCATTACCTCTTCTTCTGCATTAATTTCGAACATTATATTATAAAATACGTCTTCTCCTATATCAATGAGTTTTTCTGGACCGGAGCGACCATATTCATATTGTCCTACTATCTTATCACCCTGATATGCATTCGTTGCCGTTACTTGAGCCCCTGAGTCTCCTAATTGCTGCTGCAGCCATGTAGCCACACCAACAGGATAAGCTCCTTTTTGCGAGTACATTGGCTTATATCTAGCCCCAGTCGTCTCGTCGGATGTGCTAACAACATAATAATCAACATAACTTTTGGCGCCGATATCCATAGCCACTTTGCGATTGTGAGCGCTCAAAGGATTACCTTGAGTATCGCTTAGAATCATATTCAAGACTCCATAGTCGGATTCCCAAGGACCATTTCCAATCATATCATCAGCAAAAGCCATCTTGATACTATCTAATTCATATCCCAATGCAGTTGTCGTTGCCTCTTGTATAACGGCAGGTTCTATAGGGAATATTCCGTTGCCGCAACCGGGCTCCTCTAATAAATTGGGCATCTGATCTTCTATATAACCATCTAGATCTTGCATAATATCAGCCAACTCTTCTAACTCGTCTGCGTTCTCATTCGTAGGCGACATTTCTCTACATTGAGCGCTAGTAGCTCTCCCCTGCAGTAGGCGACACCTCGCTTCTTCAAAGGCTTCTAAATCAGCAGGGCTGGCGCACATCGACATATTGACGGGTCTAGGTGTACTTTCCCCTATATTGTCTACCATATCCCGCAACTGCTGGCGGAAAGCGAGCGGCAGCGCGTTGCCGGCATTATTAAAAAATCGGCCGATGGATTCACGTGTAGGAAACCCTCGCCCAAATTCAGGATAATCCTGCTCCCGGATCTGATCTACTATAGTTAGCGTCTCGGGGCTAGCTTCACCTAAAAATAAGTTAGCCAACTCAGTCGGCGTCAGAGCGGCCGACACATCGTCCATCATCTCCAAGACGCGTTCTTTGTTGGCAAAAGCTGCAGCGCCCAGTCCCATGGCAGCTACCATTTCCACAATAGTGTTTTCCACATCATCTTCTGAGGCGTCTGTGCCACAAATCCCTTCTTTAACAACATCAGCGATCGTACTTCGACCAGTGGTAGTAGAAGGTAGCGTTGCCAGCATACTGGCGCCTTGCTGAAGTAATGTACATGCCGCGGCGCTAATGTTTTTACAAATTTTAACAATAATCGCTGCTAAGATTTGTGCCAAGGCTTCATTGAGCGCCTCTTTAGCCACTTGTTTTAAAATATAAGCAAGGTCTCGCAATTTGGGAATGTTCTGAAAAGGATTAGATAAATCAGGTAGCGCCATATGCCAATTAGTGGAACAAAAAATATTCGCTCCCAATTCAAAATCATTAATAAAATCATAGGTATTCGAAGCTCCACCCGGAGGAGCCGGGCAATTTACCGCCGCAATAGCCAAAGAAATTAGCTGGGCGCCGGGGAGTGTATTAAGAATATCCATCATATCGAGAAGATTTTCCTGATAAACCTCCAAGATGCACTTTATGTAGAGTTCCAAGACTAACGTATCACTCAGCGCACTGCGTCGCTCCTCTGAGGCAAAATTTACTTCGTCTACTAGGGGGCGCCGTGTCATAGTGCCCTGCTGTCCCTCGTCTGTATGGGCATTGCCCCAGTTCTGGAAGACGTTCGTCGTACGCCCCCCTTGATTTGCTGTGGCCGCTAGGCGAAGCGAGTCCAGCAATTCACTGGTGCCCAATACGGAGTAGTTCTCGGCGCCGCCGGTGGCTTGCAAGAGGTTCTCTTCTGCAGGGGCAGCTACCACTATATCGATGGGATTTTCATCTGTTCCATAAGTCTCATCGCGATTAGTTTCTGGATCGTCCACAATACCCACATTCATCGCTTCCTCAATATTGTCAGACATCTCCTGATTAATGCTTCCTTCCCGAAAAATATCACCTTCACGAAGTTTCTTTTGCACCAATGCATCAATTTCGGCGCGCTTTTCTAAAGGTAATCCCACAAATAAATCAACAAAAGTTCGGATATTCATCCCCCTTAGAGCGGCCTGAATAATCTTGGTTAAAGATACTTCCAGCGTGAGTCCCTTAAAAAGACACCCCATCGTTTCTAGCATCAACTCATTGAAGCCACACATTGTCAAGCTATCCAAAATTTCATTCATAGCATTACTCACCGCGTCAGGAGGAGTATAAGAAGTGTCGTCATCTAATGC
>Ga0080013_1001813_pt1 | contig 27109 bp, 28 predicted proteins | sample ETNvirenome_6_85_FD_69236 | JGI IMG/M metagenome (GOLD analysis project Ga0080013, IMG submission 69236) | Marine viral communities from the Pacific Ocean - ETNP_6_85 (SPADES assembly) (version 2) | ecosystem: Environmental > Aquatic > Marine > Oceanic | place: Pacific Ocean | collected 2013-06-19 | reverse complement strand
GGAGGGTGGAACCCAGGAGTAAAAACCCCTGGTCCTACTGGAGGAGGAACTCCAGGAGGTGGGGCAGGAGGTAAATTTGTGGGTATCCTTCCTCCTAATACTGGAGTGATTCCTAAAGTTGGCACTCCTGGACCTTCGGGAGGAGGAGTCCCAGGAGGTGGGGCTCCAGGAGTAAAAACCCCTGGTCCTACTGGAGGAGGAACTCCAGGAGGTGGGGCAGGAGGTAAATTTGTGGGTATCCTTCCTCCTAATACTGGAGTGATTCCTAAAGTTGGCACTCCTGGATCGTCAGGAGGAGGAGGAGGAGGAACTCCCCCTGGGCTTGGCACATACCCATTCCAGCCCATTTCAACACCAAGCGAAAATGGGGCTGGAGGTTCTCTACCTGCTCAAGGGGCTCCTTTAACAGAAGGATTAGGTATGATGCCTGTAACTGCTCCTCTAATAGAAGAGACTCGTCAAGGCACTACGGTATTAAATTTAAATAATCCCCAAATGAATACCTTTGTAGCAAAGAATTATCCCACAGGATTATTGGATCCTGCTACAGCTATTATGTCCAAAAATCCAACTACAGGTCCTATAGTAGATAATGATATTTTACGAACAGATATTTTTAAAAGGAATATAAATAAAAGTATTTTTTATATTCATAAACACAATAATACATTTGAAGACTGGAGACCGGGAGCCTTGTCTGATCTTACTACACAAAATATTATTTTAAATCTACAACCTTCTTTCTTAAAGACTCTGAGAAGTATAACTAGGATTGATGGTCTTCCATTATCTGATAGGGAAATAGCATTTATTGTTAAGAGCAGAGTAGTTAATGGAACTATAGATAATTTACGGGCTGATCAGTTTACTCTCTTGGGACAACAGAAATCTAATATAACGCCTATCATTCGCAACTCCAATCCTGTGATTAATACTATAGCCGCCTTAAATCTTATAGATTTACATAAAATTCCTCTAGATCCCAACTCTCTTCCTTCTAACAGTAAGCAGAAAGATATAGCTAAAAATTGGAAAACTCTAGCCACCGATACGGGAAAATATATCCCTTGTGTAATAAATGGGGAAGCTAAGAAATTTTATATTGGGGATGATGATGTTGTGGTTCAGCGAGCTAATCTTACACTTAATGACGGAGATTTTGTTATTGTTAATGGGAAACGTTTGTATGCTAAATCTCAAGTAGGCCACAGTTATACTTTGCCTGTACCATACCAACAGCAGATATTAAATTTACTAGGAGGAACAGGAGAAAAAACTTTAACTGTATCCTCAACAGATGCCACGGATTTGGAGTATAATTACAGTTTAAATTTAAGTGGTGAGGCACCTTTACCAGACTTTATGTTTTTCAAAATAGTTCTATCATCTATTTATACTACACAATCTCCCGCGTCTCCATTTTTAAAATCTACTACGGCTGCTTATGAGTTGATAGACTATACTACAGCCGCAGGTTTAGCAGCGGTACAAGATTGGATTAAATATAAAATGAATTATGGGGTCCAATTTATTGATTACGATGATCCATTTGCTTATTATGCATCTTCTACGGGGACTTTTTCTGTGACGCGAGAAGATTTTTTACCTGCTACTAATAAGACCAACCCCGATCATCCTAATTTAGTAAGAAATATTCCTTGGTCTTATATCTTATTTCCTTCTAACAGAGACGAGTATTTGGTACAGGGAAATAAATCTGTTCTTACTTCATTAGATTCAACAGGAAAAGCTATTCGTACTTTAACAGCTTCTCCTACTCTAAACAAAGAGTTTACCGAAGATAGAAGAACTCAGTGGATAGAGTATAAGAATGCATATAATGAGGGCACTACTAATGTATTTCAAAATTCTGAAGATCTTAATGCTAGGGTAGCTGTTTTTAATCCCGACTTGCCAATATTTAAAACAGGTTATAGGGTAGGAAATAAGGTAGGGAGTGCCGTAACACAAAAGCCCTCTAGAACTAAAACTACATTGAGGCTAGTTAATGAGATAATTAAAGAGTTAAATGCAAATTATGTTATTAAAAAACAGGGAGGGGGAGTTTCTCTTTTAGAATGGGATGTTATTTCTAGGTTAAGTGCTATGGAATTCAATAAATTTGTGGCATTAGAGAATGTAAATCTCTTGTGGCCCAAACTTAGGGATGGTCTCGTAGAAAATATTACAATATATCCTTCTACTAAAATGTCGGGAGGTGTGGATACGCATACTCAACTCGATAGACGAAGATCCACGGGCGTATTTCCTGATAAGTTTGCTCCTGTTATGTCGTTGATTGATGATGTAGGTGTGTATGTCTTGCCACCCGCTACTACTCGTCCTAATTCATCTGCATTTGGGGTTCCTTCTACTAAAGCTAGTTCTTCCTCTAGAACTAGGTAGGATCTACAAAAAATAAAATAAAAACAGTTTATTCGGTAAGCTTTGCTAAATACAGGTAGAGATAAGATATCTCCAAAAGAATAAAGGATTTATGATATGCAAAATTTTAAATTGAACGACGAATTTCGTGATAAGCTTCTCGAATCAGCAGCTTGGGGTAAGTGTGGAATTACCCTCTCCGAGAGTAAAGCACAGGAAGCTGAAGAGATTCAGAAGCCACTAGAGGAAGACGATGATGAAGAGAATGGTGACTCCAAAGCATTCGGAGGCAAAAAGGGTGACAAGTCCAAAAAGAAAAAGAAGAAGAAGAAGGACGATGATGAGGATGACAATGGCGATGACGATGATGACCTTGAAGAGGCTGTTCATGTTTGTCCCCTTTGTATTTCTCAGCTTGAGGAGGCTATTGATGAAGAGCGTCTCGTTGAGCATATGGATGTAATTCTTGGTCTTATTGAACGTCTCTCTGCTCTAAACGAAGATGAAGAGGAAGTGGATCAAGTAATTGATTCGGCCCTTAAAGATCTTCTTATGAGTGGCTTAGAACAAGAGTAACGTTAGGTCTCTATTATTATGAATAGTATAGGAGATTTCGCAGAAAAACTAATTCAAGGAGAGGTAGAGGATGTTCAACAAGGGAAAGCCCTTCCTCCTTCTAGAGATAGAAACGCACCTCAGGCTGCCCCTGCTGGGAGAGATATTAGAGGCACTCAAATTCCCAATACAATGATGGAGGAAATTTTAGGTGAGGCATTCCATCCTCAAACCTCTCCCCCTGCTGAAGCTATTCCTGAAATAGTGTGGACAGATCCCGAGGAGAAGGAAGAAATTAAAGAACCTTCTTTAATTGCAGAAGAAAAGGTAGATGAATTGTTAGGTCTTCTGAGAGAAGTAAAAGAACTTTTATCTGAAATGACTATGGCAACAACTACTACAGGACAAATTGGTATGAATTTAGCTGGGCCTAGTGGGGAAGTAAAAATACCATCTGCAAGAGGTTATAGATCTTCTACTAAGGCTACTCTTCCTAGTAATTTTAAAAATTCTAGAGATGTATTTAAACAGGCAATGGCTAGAAGGTCTCGAAAGTAAATGAATATACTGGCAGCAATAGATGTACTTAATGAAGCTAAAAGAGGAAGTATTAAGGGACGCGAAAAATATACATCTAGAGAAGGGGCCAAAAAAACTATAACTCAATCGAGAAAAGGAAGAGTAAAAACATATAAAAGTATTAAGGACGCTCTCAGCCAAACTTACTATGGGCAAATTTGGTCTACAAAGTCTGCTGGAAGATTGTATGTTACTTCCAAAGGAAAGTGGGGTAAGAAGAGTGGAAAAGGAAAGATCGCTAAGGGGTTTACAAAAGGAAGTTCAACGCCTTCATCAGATTTTGCTAGTGTTACAAAGCATGCAGCACGCACTATGTTGAGACACGGAACTGCGTCTGATAAGTTAGCAAAAAAATATGGAAGTAGAACTATAAGAAAAGAAAGAGGGATTGGCGGCAAAGATGGTCGCTTAGATAAAGGAGAAAAGAAGAAATAACATGCAATTATTACAAGACGTATTTATTATAGAAAATCTTCAAGTTATTGAAGAGGGCAGTAAAAATGGAGTGATGAAAATTCGGGGTACATTTCAGAGAGCTATGGAAGCTAATAATAATGGAAGAATTTATCCTACCGCAGTTCTAGAAGGACAAATCAGTAAGCTGCAACCTCTAATAACTGAGAGACGCTTATGTGGGGAGCTTGATCACCCCCAAAATGAGACTGTAAAACTTTCTAATGCTTCTCATCTAGTTACTAAGTTAGAAATGAAAGGTAATGAAGTTATTGGAGAAGCTGAGGTTCTTAAGACTCCTGCTGGGCTTACCGCTCAAGCCTTAATTAATGGTGGAGTAAAGATTGGCATCTCTTCAAGGGGTATGGGAACACTATCCGAAGATCATACAGGAAATAAAGTTGTTAATGAAGACTTTAAATTAGTAACCTTCGATCTAGTTGCTGATCCTTCAACTAGAGGAGCTTATCCTGGCATTGCTGAGTCTACTCAATCTAAATTTGCTAGAGAGACTCAGAGTAAGTTACAGAAAGAAAGTAACTTTGTTACCATGCTTGAGTCCAAAATGCGTGAAGCTTATAAGCCTTGGATTGAAGAAGATGCAAAACGAGGTTATTCTGGAATAAAAGGTGGCACTAAGGCTGCTAAAAAGAGAGCGAAAAAACTTGCATGTGAAGAGAAGAATGAAACTTTCGAACTAGTAAAGGCTGATGGTCATTGGCATAGAATTGCTGAGGTAGTTAGAGGTAGAGCACAAAAAAATGCCTAATGATCCTTATGTATCTCTAGGTCGGTATTTTATACGTAAAAAAAATATCTCAGAAGGAGTAGCTGGTACTCTGCAAGGAGGAATAACTGGGGGTGCTGCCAATAGAAGGTTAGCACAACAGTTACTACATAAGAGTGAGGCTGATCGTATCAGCAAAAATGTAGAGCGTGCGATGAAGAGGCAAGAAGCTAATGCTAAGGCACGACAGAAAGAGATAGACACAAAGGCAGCAGCAGCACAAAAAGATAGGGAAGAACGAGAAACTGCTGAAGAAGAGCCAGTTACTCCATCTCCTCTAGGGAAGCTGAGTCCAGAAGCAATTGCTGCGGAAAAAGCCGAGAGAGCAGGGAAGGCTGCTGAAGCGCGAAGGGCACTTCACGGTAGATTAGCTGCTGCTAAAGGTGAGCAGAAATTAAGCAGACAAAGTTTGAGAACTACTCTTAGACGTAGAAGTAGTACAGGAAGATCAGGGGTTGTAGGACCAACTGGTAAATTACCTGAGTGGACTGAGTACCGACTAATCGGCAGGCTGATTGCTGAGTCTATGGGCTATAGAGTTGATGAAGTTGCTATTGGGGCGCTGGCGGCGGGAGCAGCTAGGGTGGCAGCGAGTGTGGGATCCAGGGTTCTTAGTGCTGTTGGGCGTGCAGGGACGAAGGCAGCACAGACTGTTGGGCGTGCAGGGACAAAGGCAGCACAGACTGGTGGGCGTAGCTCATCCAAAGCGAAGACTGGCTCTACGGTACGACAGAATGTTCAAGCAGCCCAAGACTATATGGAGAAAAGAAAACAGAAAAAAGAAGAGGAAGAGGAAGCGAAAAAAATGGAACAATTGAATCGGGAGCAAGAAGTAGGGACTCTTTAACCAACGCCTACATTTTTAAAAAAAAATTAAAATTATTTATTGAGCGTAGTAACTACTTATGCATAGGAGATTTATAACTAATGAGTAAATTAAAAAATATTGCAGAAATTTTGCCTGATGGGCTAGATGAATCTACTGTTGAAGAAATTTTCAAGATGGTAGATTCTACTATTAATGAGCAGGTAGAAGAAAAAGTATCACTCTTAGAAGCTAAAGTAAATGGTTACTTAAGAACTAAGATTGATCAATTAAAAGAACAAGCTCTTGCTGAATTATCCGAAGAGGATGAAGTATTTAGAAACGCTAGATTATTTGAATCAGTAAGAACTTTGATGTCACTAGAACTCTCTGAAAAAGATGAAGGAAATGCGTTAACTGAAATGACTGGTAATTATGGAGAACTTCAAGAAGAATTTGATGTCCTTGTTGATCAAGTGAATAAGCTTGTTGATGAGAATGAAAAACTTCAAGGAACTCTTAAAGTACTAGACAATAAAGTATCGCTGTCGGAATCTGAAGTTGAAGAGCTTCGGGGTGTTAACGGTCAACTTCAGGAAGAAGTTGAAAATTTAGAGGCTTCCAAGGACGAGGCATTTGTCTCATCTGAAAAAGCTATTGTTATCTCCAATGCAGATCGGGAGATTAACGAAGAAAGAACTGATGATAATCGGTTCTTAACAGATGAGGTCATGAAATTCATGCCTTTCTCCAACTCTTAATAGATAAAAAAAGGAATTATTTTATTATGGAAACAGGAATGTATATGCACGATGAAAAGCTGGTCCAAAAATGGGAGCCTGTACTTGAGGGAATCGAAAACGAATATACCCGTAGAGTAACTGCTCAACTTCTTGAGAACCAAGCTAAATCTATTGTAGAGGATAGGCTTTCTGAGGCGATTACCGCTGCTACCACCACAACTGGTCAGCTTGGTACTTTCCAAAAGTTTGCTTTCCCTCTTGTACGCCGAGTATACCCTGAACTTATTGCCAACAGCATTGTTGGTGTTCAGCCTATGCAAGGCCCAGTTAGCCAAGTATTTTATATTGGTAACGACAGAGCTTCTGGAGCTAATATCCAGACAGTTTACAGCAAGTTTAACCTTACATATCGGGGCCTAACAGCTTCTGCTATTGGTTCTCTTGCAACCTCTGCATCGAACGCTGTTGTCGAGGGCGACGGTACTTTCGTAACTGATACTGGTGTAGGTACGGGCATCGGTCTAGACGGTGACTATGCTTCTAGTGGCTTCGATGTTTCTAACGTCCTAGCTGGTTCGGGTGCTCAGATCTTTGGTGCTGGTGCTGGATCGGGTACTATGGGTGGCCGAATTGCTGCATGGCCCAATACTTCTTCTGTAATGGGCTTCCAGCTTTCGGCTGGTGAGCGTCTTGCTGGAACTGGTATTCCAGAGATGACCTTCCACATTGAGCAACAGGCTATCGTAGCTAACACTCGTAAGATGCGGGCTCTATGGACTCTTGAGGCTTCACAAGACCTTAAAGCGTACCATAACCTAGATCTAGAGCGTGAGCTTACTGATCTCCTTTCAAAAGAACTTCAACTTGAGATCGACCGCGAAATCATTGAAGACGTTCGGATGATTGCTTATGGTCTTCACAATACTGATCTTGGTGGAGTTAATCTGAATACAAACCAGGATCGTTACATTAGTATGGGTGATGCATCGCACTTCCCAGGTATTAGCAGGGCTGATGGTGACATTGAGGGTGCTGCTGGATCGAATGTATTCGTTCCCTCTCAGTTCACCTACGATTTTAACGGGGCTGAAGGAACAGGAACTTCTGTTTCCTTAGGGGCTCATATCCCTGAATCGAATGTGTTCATTTGTGATTTTAGTCAGACGGATCTTGGTATGTATCCTCGTCACGTTGGAGAAGTATACTCCAACCTGCTTGCGGTAATCAACCTTGCTTCGCAAGATATTTATCGCACGACCATGCGCGGTGCAGGTAGTTGGCTACTTACCTCTCCTCTGGTTTGTTCACTTCTAGAGAGTGCTTCTAAACTTGAAGGTGGCGTAGAGCGGCGAGATGGTCCTACCAATATTGGTAGGAATAGTATTGAGTACAAGGGTAAGTTTATGGGTCGTTACGATCTATATGTTGATCCTATGTACCCACAGGACGAGATTATGGTTGGCTACAAGGGAGCTAATGCTATGGATTCAGGCTTTGTCTATGCTCCATACATTCCTCTCCAGCAGTTACCAACTATCGTTGATCCTGAGACCTTCCAGCCTAGGAAGGGTATCTTGACTCGTTACGGTAAAGCTACTATCGAGCCATACAACAGGTACTATCGGATTGTTAGAATTGTTGGTCCTACGGCTAACTATCTCTACCAGCCATTCGCTAGGAATACTTCAATTAACAGTGTTGGCGTACCTCGCTAATCTGAAGTAGAGCAATAATACAAGAGAGCTAGGGGAAAATAAAATCCCCTGGCTCTCTTTTTCTTTCCTATATACATTAGAGGGTTTTATGTATAAATACAGAAGTAAATGTAGATGGAATATGCTACTTTATGTTAATGATGATATTGTTGAGATTAGACCAGGAGAATTTTTTGAAGCATCCCACCCCGTTGAATCTCGACATCTTGAGCTTATAAAAGAAAAAAAACAGACGATAGTATTACAAAAAAAAGGCCGATCAAAGAAAAAGTCTTTCACTGAGTCATTAGAAGCAAAGAAAATAAATGGCACGACTAGCAGCAGCACCCAGGGTTGATCCTAAGTTATTAGGATATGGAGATACCTTTGGAGCCTATGGAGGTAGGTTATTAGGGGACACAGATATTTATTCTACAGCTATAGATGCTAGTAAACTAAATATAACTACTCTAGGAGAGCCTGTAGAATTTTCAAAATTTGAAGAAACTATTAGAGATTTTATTTTGGCTAGGCTGGGGCATCCAGTAGTTAGAGTAGAGCTTACAGACTATCAACTGAAGACAGCGATAGATGAAGCTGTTACTAATCTAGATTATCATGCTCCTTTCTGGACTACTCAGGTGGCTTCCTTTGAATGTTCAGGGGGAGTGAACGCTTATATTCTTCCAATGCACATAGCCTATAATTTAAGCTATGTTGTATATAAGAAGAGTCTCCTAAGTATCCAAAACATGGCAGGTTCATTAGAGTTTGATTTCTTTATTAAATATTTTCAGGATAATTTCCTCTTTAGTAACTTTAGTGTTTCTGATTTTTATCTAATGCAAACTCACTTAGAGATGATTAGAAAAGTTCTTAGCCAAGAAGGAGCTTGGGATATTATAAATGGTAATGTTCTACAATTATATCCCACCCCTATTATGAATACACAAACTGTTATCTTGGTTTATAGAGCCTTAGATGCAGCTACCCTTCATCCTTACTATAGAAATTGGATTCAACGATATGCTCTCGCAGTTTCTATGGGAATTTTAGGAGAAGTGCGTGGAAAATATCGGACACTTCCCTCGCCTGGAGGAGGAGCACAACTGAATGGACAAGCTTTGATTCAACAAAGTATACAAGAAAAAGAGAAGTTAAAAGAAGAACTTCTTCATGAGATTGAAGAGCCACCCGCCTTCACAACTTATTAGGAAAATATTATGAATATAAAAATGAATAGATATGTACAAGCTTTAATGGAAAGCACCTCGCCGCAGCGTTACACGCCGCAAAAAGTAAAAATGAGGACCAAAGCCCAAGGGCCACACCCGAGCCCAGGGGGAAGAGTGACAACCACGGGAGGAAACGGAAACGGAAACGGGAACGGGAACGGGAACGGAGGTCAGAGGGGCCAAACCACAACAGGGGCAGAGGCTGCAAAACAAGAGGTAGCACGCCTTAAGAATCCATTACCCGTGAAAAGACCACCAGGAGAGGAACAACAAAAGCCAGCACTAAGAGCTTGGACTGAGTACCAAAGAATAGGAAGAATTCTTTATGAAGTTGCTGAACGTGCTGGTCGAGAACTTTCTTCAGTTCATAAAAGATATGAGGGCATACCTGCTTCTAAGGTGGCAGCCACAAAACCTGGCCCTGGAGGAGTTGATCCGCAAGTTCAGGCAGATGTAGAAGATGAAGCGGCACGAACCAGGGCTAAAGTTCCTGGGTCGAACCCTGATGCTGGACACCTTCTTGCACAGAAGAAGGCGCGGGAGGCTGGACAGAGGCCCACAGGCAGAGGCAAGGGCACATCTAAAGAAGGAACAACTCCCAGAAGACCCTAAATAATTAAATGTCTAAAAAAAATTGGAAAGTAACAACTAAACTACCAGAGCTTCCTGACCTTGATGGTGAGGACAGCTTACTTAGTCTATTTGATCAGAATAATGCTGATATAAATCTTTTCAATTTAGTAGACGATGAACTGATTCGTCTAGCTGGTTCCAAGTTCTATCTATATAAGTATTTTCAAACTGATGATTATGATCCTGTCTACATGGAATCTAGAAATAAACCCGTAGCTAAGAATGCTATTGTGGTACATGGTCATTACGAGCCTATTGCTATGAGTGAGGAGTTAACTCAGTTTGGTATTCAATTAACCAATGATCAGTTATTCACATTTAATAAGAGTTATATCGAGCGTAAGCTAGGGCGTGCGGTAATTCCTGGGGATATAGTTAAGCCTGCTTTCCAGGACCAATCCTATGAGATCTTTGAGGTTGTAGAGGATAGTTTTGAGGCTTATGGGGTGTACCATCTAGCGTGCTCTGCAAGGCTCCTACGGGACGCACCAGACGTACAGGACACTCCTATCTTGGAGGCCTCTGATGAGCTAGGAGGCTACGCAGGAGGTGAGAGTGGCTTCTAGTGGTACAAGCATTGAATCTGCGATTAATATAGATCTATCTACTATTGAATCCTACCCTCCAAGTAAAAATGCTAGTTGGGATACTAGAGAAGGTGGGGTTAGAAAAAAATTGTACAAAATGACCCAGGCTGAGAGTAATATATCTTACGTATATAAAGAACTATTACGTGCAATGATTGTATCTTTTAATGATGTGGGATATATTAGTTCAGAAGAGAAGTTTATAAATATTAAATGTATGCATGCTAATGCTGAACGTGCCGTCGCCAAATTGAAACAAGAAAATAATATTATTCTTCCAGTTTTATCTATTTCGCAAACTACTTCTGATAATGATCAAACGAGAAGACGGTACGACAGCCTGTTGGTGCATGATAAAATATGGAGTGCCGAAAAGAATAGAGCATTTAGAATTTTAAGTTTTGCTCCAAGAGCAATTAATATTAGATACCAACTAAACATCTGGACGAAATATATGGCAGACATGGATCAGATTTTAGAACAAGTAAGAATAAAATTTAATCCTGAGATGGGAGTACCTACTAAATTTTCAACTGCTACTAAAGGATTTATTGAGAGTGAGGATGATGTAGGAAATGTATCAGCAGCGGATAAGGACGATAGAGTATTACAAAAGGCTATAAATATAGTAGTAAGAACTTATATTCCTACTCCTAAGTTCTTAGTAACAGCTACAGGTAAAATCGAAAAAGTCAACATGGAGATTACCTTATAATGCCTGGGCTAGAGCGTGCTGATATTGCCGCTACTTGTATAACCCATCTTCAGACGGGAAGTAATACTGTTTATATAAATGGAACAGGTGCATGTAGAACCTATAGTGGAGATCATGCAGGGGGAGGATTAATACAAGGACCTGGGGCTCAAAATATATTTATTGAAAATTATAATGCTTCTCTCCCTGGCGATATAATTTTACCTCATGCTCCGTGTCCCTTAGATCCTCTTCATTGTGCGGTAACAACTAATATAGTGGGGTCTATGAATGTTTTTGGGGCAACTGGATTTGCTGATGGTACAGTCCCAGATGAAACAGGAATTGTAGCATCTAATCTTGCTATAACTGTTTTTACAATTACTCCTCCCACAGCGATAGCTAATTCTCCTCCATTAGATGTTGATCTAATGCCTACTGTTTATATTGCTCCATCCCCAGGGGTATTGTTTAATTATACTGTAGTAAACTACGGTCCAGGAGATGCGGGTCCATTTACTGTAGGCTTCTATAGGACTCCTACACAAAATGATAATCCCGATGATATTTATCTTAACCCTGCTGGGCCTTTCAACCTGGAGACCGAAGCGGCAGCATTGCTGGGGGCTACTCTGTTAAATGGCGAAGTTGTGGATGGTTTAGCAGCGGGAGAGAGCCATCAAGGTGTGTTTACCTTAAACACAGATATATACTGGAATAATTTAGCTACTACTTTCCCCTCTTATTATGGGGTGTACCCAGATATACACCAGGAGGTAGGTGAACCTAATGAAGCAAATTGGTTCCCTTCTATGTCATTTACAGTTACCTAAAAAAAGTTATCAAAAAAAGTAATTTACTATAGTAAATAAGAATAGGAGACAAAATTATGAAAACCGTTAAAAATGATAGCCTACAGACCTTCACTGTATTTTTTAGTACAGAAAAAGGATGTAAAGAAGTTTGGATGAAGCCAGGGGAGTCTCTTGTTGTCCCTGATCATTATATTAGTGAGCAAATTAAAACGCTTCATCGTAGACGAATTTTTAATATTTCAAACTCTTAGGAGATAACAAATGGTTAATTACGTAAGCCCAGGTGTCTATACTGTTGAGAAGGATATTTCTGAATACACCCCTTCTATTAATACTTCTATTGTAGGGGTTGTAGGTTTTGCTGGAAAAGGTCCTACAAATAAAGCAACTTTAATTACAAGCCAGAATAGTTTAATTAGGAATTTTGGTGAGCCTAGTGAGGGTCTTCCTGGGCAGGCTTTAGAAGGATCCTTAGAGATTCTAGAGCAGACAAGTAATTTATACTTTATCCGAGCAGTGGGTACAGGAGCTACAGACGCATCAGCATTAATGTCGTTTGGTTCATGCCCTGCGGTTCTAGTTTCTGGAGGTCCTAACTCTAGGACATCAACTGCTACATCAGGCTTTGGAATTGATGTGGCGCTTTATCTAAAGATTCAAGTATTTGATAATAATGGGGTGGCACAATATAATACTCCAAGAGAATTCTCTATTCCAACAGGTACAGCCACTTCAGGACAGGCTCAGGCTATTGCAGCAGTTGTAGGAGGATCCCTACAGGCAGATAAGGTCGGGTGTTTTGATAATGGAACGGGTTATACCACATTAGGTTTATCGGGTGCTTTAGTGGGGGCTTATGCTGGGTCGGGAGCTTCCATAGGAGTATCTGCTTATAATAATGCTTCCTTTACGGATGATGGAAGTACAGATGGACTTTCAGCTTTAATTCCTGTAAGTGCTCCTGTGGTTACTGATTATGGAGCTTCATCGGGAGGTCAGGATGGAGCTACAGATACTGGTGCTTCAGCGGTTAGGGCATATGGATCCACCTTCCTTAATACAGGAACGAGTTCTTGTAATTACAGTGTAATATCTCTTTACGAAGGGGCAGGTTATAATCAAGGACTTAGGACAGATGGAACTACTAGTGGAAATGGGGTAGGAATAGAAGATTTCGGTAGTGATCTTTTCTTAGTTAAAATTAATCAAGATGGTGTGACTGAAGAACAATTCCAAGTAAGTCTTCAAGCATCAGGAAGTTTCCTTGAGGATATTATTAATACTGGTGAGACCAACCTTACCTCTGATATAATTAAAGGTAATATTACTTACGAAAATACAGACGTTGCAGTTACGGCTAATGCAAACTATGGAGATACTATATCTAACCTAATATTTGGGAATGATACTGCGGCATTTGATGTGCAAAGTCAATGGTTAGATCCTGTTAAAAATCCTAATGGAGCAGGCACTGCTGTTTCAAATTATGTGCAGGGGAACCTGGATGGCGAAGGCGGGGGAGGTAGATGGATTAAGCTCGTTAATGATACAGGGCAAGCAATGACAGGAGGCAGTAATGGTGCAGAAAATACTGCTGCTCTTATTGGAAACGCTTCTGTAGATCCTAAGACTGGGATGCAAGCTTTGGATGATGAGACTATCAATGTAGGAATTGCATTAGTTCCTGGGATTTATACTCAAGCCGTTCAAAATAATCTTATCACCTTAGCGGAAACTACTCAAGACTTTATCGCTCTGGTAGCACCTCCATATGGAATTGGAACAGCACAGGATGCTATTGATTGGACTAATGGAAGATCTTCTAGTACGGCTGGTTCAAGAACTGCTGCACTAAATAGTTCATATGCTGCTGTTTACTTCCCACACTTAAAAGTATTCAGTGTCTTTGACGGGAAAGATAGATGGTTTGATCCTACTATTTTTGCTGCTAGACAAATGGCATATACTGATGCTGTGGCTGATAGTTGGATTGCTCCCGCAGGATTCCAGCGAGGTAGACTAACCAAGCCTACAGATACAGAATTAAAACTAAGCCAAGGGGATAGAGATGCACTGTACAGTGGTGGTAATGTTGTTAATCCAATCGTTGCTTTCCCACAACAAGGAATTACTATCTTCGGGCAAAGGACTGCTCAAAGATCGCCTACGGCTCTTGATAGAATCAATGTTCGTAGATTGATGATCTATATTAGAAAGATAATTATGGCTTCCACAAGGAGATTTGTATTTGAACCTAATGATTCCTTTACTTGGTCACAAATTGAAGCTCTTCTTAATCCTTTCTTGGATGATATCCGTAAGAGGCGTGGGATAACAGAATTCCGTGTTGTTTGCGATGAGACAGTAAATACACCAGTGAGGGTAGATCGAAACGAGCTTTGGTGTAAAGTTCTTGTGAAGCCCACAAAATCCGCAGAGATTCTTATTTTCGAAATTAATGTAACGAATCAATCTGCACAGTTAGGAAATTTATAGGAGTTTAAATTATGTCACACGGTACACCCAATTCATATTATAAGAGCGAGTTTGATCGTACTTTCGATCATGGTGCTGGATTACCCTGGATCTCAACAGAACTTGATTCAGTAAGAGCTTACCAGTTTGAGGTTCATTTTCAAGTTTCTCCAGGTGTAAACAATGACTCACCTAAATCATTTACGTTAGCTGCTAAAAAGGTAACAGGGTTGGAGATGGCGTTAGAAGCTATCCCTGTTAACAGAGTAAATGATAAAGTTTTCTATCCTGGTAGACCTACTCCTGGGGATATGGTGGTAACTTTTGATAATACTTATTTAAGACGGACAGGTACAGAGCTTTGGCAATACTTTAGCGATATCTACGATCCTCTTACTGGGGAAATGACAAGGCATGTAAACGCTAGTGAGCCTGGAGCTTCTTTTAAAATGAATTTAGTTGAAGTAATTCAATTAGATAATCAAATGACTCCACATGCTTCTGTAGATTTGTTTGGAGTTTGGCCTACCAAATGGTCCGCTGGAGAATTTAATTATTCTACTAATGATTTCCACACAATAGATGTTACTTTTAAGTATGATTTTATGCAACAAAGAAATTATACAGTTTAACTTGAACACGATAGCGTAACCTTGAATAGGCTCAGTCTATATAATTTTAGACTGAGCCTTCTCTACATTTTCTATTATAATATATGGATTATTTTACAGAATTATTAGCGAGTTATAAAAAGCTTAAAAAGAGATCTTTTAAGCTTAGATATATTAGTGAAGCAGAGAATCAAGAATCAGAGCAGCAAAATGTGCAAGATGCAATGCAAGGAGAGACGGTCGCTTTGGATTGGCTTAAAACAAATTATGCACAATTTCAACAAGCTACGTTCGAAACTCCTTGGGCTGGAGAAACGAAACCAGGGACAACAATGAAAGTTTGGCTTGCTGCCGCAGCACTGCCGCGACATGACGCTGAAACAGGGGAGAGAGTGGGTCAACAGGCATCAGAGATACAGCAGAATGTTGTTAAAGCTAGTTCAGGAAAAGAATTTGGAGAGGTAGCCATAGGAGATGGTCAAAGTTTAGAGTTGTCTCCTCAGCTAAAAGCTAGTCCAAAAAATTATATGAATTTTTTAAAAAAATTCATAGGAGAAGATGGAACCGAAGAGACCGACTCTGCTGCGGCTGTAGATGCTGGTGAGGCCGCGAAGGGAGAATTAGGTTTTTTATTTAAGACTTTAGGGTTTATAAACGCTCCAAAATTAACTACTCTCTTAAGAAAATCATTCGAAGCTTTAGGAGTTATTTGTAAAAAGAATTTAAGTGAAGCTTTTAAAAAACTTTGTGCTAAAAAAGGGGCGCATGGGAATGAAGATAGCCCCCAAAGAGGAATGATTGGGGGCAGTGAGTATAGAGGGTTAGAATCTCAACTATCCAAAGCTATTATCTTGAGGATGACGTATGAGGAGGAGGAGGGCAGCGTCCTCGGATGGGGCCAGCGTCCTGCGGGGCTTGAACAAGTTCCTGCCACTGAGGCTGATCCAAAATTAATAGAAGGAGCCCTACAAGCTCATGCTGAAGTTTTAGAGGCGTTAGAATATGAAAGTCCAAATTGTGATTATATTAATGACAGAATTGGATTAGGAAAAGGTGGGAGAGTAATTTTATTCCAGCAAGGCACAGCAAAAACAAAGGGGATCGCAATAACAACAACCCAACTTCAAAAAGCTATGCTCGCGGGTATTAAGGCTAAGGGCTGTGAGGTAGAAAAAAGTGAGTACGCTGGTGGGAATTCTGGGGTGGCTGCTAACGCTCAAGGGCGTTTTAATGAGATTACTCTTGGAGCAGCAGTGGATATAGCTGCGGCTTTAGTTAGTAACAATAAGGATGCATTTAGGGAGGCTTTAGAAGCTTTTCTAAAAGAGGCCAACCAATATCTTAGTGAGCTATCTCAATTAGCTTCTGAATACCCTATTGAAGTAGGAGAAGAAGAGAATTTAGGAGAAGTAGCTAAAAATATTCTTAAAGAGTTAGATGGTAGGTCTGTGGAGGTTGAATCTCTAGCAGTCATGGAGAAAATTGAGGAGCAATTAAACATATTTAGCGATAAAAAAGAATTAATAACATATATGAAAAATTTATTATCTAAAAATATGAAGATGCTAGAAAATATTCGTAGTGATGGAATTATTCCATTAGGTACATCACAAAAAGTAGGACTGAAAGTGGATAGTGCATTTGGGTTTACGGGGGATCCTGAAGATGCAAAAAAGAGGGCGATCCAAGCTGCTGATGCTTTAAATCTTAAGAAACGCGAGGAGAAGGAGGACGGGTCGGATGCCAGGGTAGAAGAAACTACTAGGGCAAAAATTCTAAGTAACCTAACGGGGAAGAATAGAGACAAGGCTGAGAAGAAATTAGATGCTATGGGGATAACAGATGATAAAGCTCCTATTTTTCTAGTTCGTACAGGCCAAAAATTTTCGAAGAGTAGTAGTACTAAACAAGGTCAATTATCTGTATTCCAAGCTTTAATTTCTTCTGCAAGAGAGATGTTTACTAAAGATAAACCTAATGATACTTTGGATGATGAAGGTAAACCAATTGTGGATGATGAAGGTAATCCAATCGCAGACTCAGGATCTAAACGCTACTATGGAGTATTAGATGAACGAAGTGGTTTAAGTAAGGCTGATCGTTCTGCTATGAAGAAGTGGACCGACAAGATTCAAAAAGATATAGATAAACTCGCTGCTATTAGTGAAGATACCCAGGTCTGGGATGCTAATGAGAAGGTTAACACTATTAGCGGTGAACGAGTAGCCCAGACAGTACGAGAAGAATTCCTAGACACCTGGGCTTTGAATAAGATTCCTGAAATATTTAAAAATGTACTTTTAAAATTTAAAGTAAATGGGGACGAAGAACTGGTAGACCTTAGTGATCGGGATAGTCGAGTTACCTTGGAGGAGACTTGTGTGCGTGCTCATATGTTAGAGAAAATAAAGGCAGATAAAGATGAACCAGGGTGCCGCGCATTTTTAGTTAACACTGCTACGCAGATAATCATGGATGAGGGGATAATGTCTCAAATGGTAATGAAACCTAGTGGTGAGTCATTTAGCTATGATCAAACTCTATTAGCAGAAAAACTAGGGCAGGCTCATCAAGACGGTAACTTAACAGTTGAAGTGAGTGGCGCAGTCACTTATATTAAATTTCCTATAAATGGAGAAAAGATTACTTTTAGGATGGCTTTAGAGAGACAGACAGATTCTCCTAGTTTTATAGGTTATGTTAGCAATCGTGATCTTAAGAAGATGACTGCACACATGAAAGCAGGAGAAGAAAATTCTAGTGTAGTCTATGAATTCTTAAGAGGACAACAGGCTTTGTTAGAGAAGCTCCTTACTCCATCCACAGCGAGTCATAACTCTCAAGTATAGATTCAAATAGATAGATATTATATTTAATAATAAATCCATCCTTCTTTTTAGATATTTGAATAGATTTATATTGATCTCCAAACTGTACATGGTCTGGTATAATGGCTAGTGTAGGCTGTCTATCTTGTTTAAATATAACCATAGGAATCTTGTAACATTTTCTCGAATCTTTTTCACATTGGTTTATAAATCCCCAGATGTCGCTACTATAATTATATAAACTATATAAGTTTTGGTTATTGTATCCTTTTTTACATTCAATACAATATTTAAATTTTTCTGGAGTAATTATATCTCCATAAATTTTTAAGTGTTCAGGTAATGAATGGGTTGTAGCAAAAGCTCCTGATCCTGGACTCCGACAAAATTCAGAGGTGTTGAACCTCTTATTAAACATTTTACATATCTGGCGCTCAAAGGTGCTGCCCTTGGTCCTACTGTTGATCTTCTTTTTTTCTTTTAGATTAGAAATATCGTAATTGTCTTCCATAAATTTGACCTCGCTCTATAATAGTAAAATGGAGAGTCCTCTTACAAATATAAAACTAGACATTGGTAGTTGGAAAATTAAAGTTAGAGAAAGAAGGAACAATCGTATGCGTATACAAGTTAATTTAAGTAAAGATGAAGCACTAGCTTATAAGAATTTTGCCGACCTGGTGAGACCTGAGGATGTAGCAGACTCAGATTTTATGAAGACCGTATTTCTAACGGGTATTGAAGCCATGAATAAAGAACTAGCAGAGCTAGTTAAAAAATATGCCTTAGAAAACAAGGAGGGTTTAGCTTCCTCAGGCATTACGGTCCTAGAGGATGCGGATGGTAAGGTCCAACTAGCTGACACAAGAGTTTTAGAACATGATTTATCAGGGGAAGGTAAAATAAAAGATAATGTTCTACATGATGATGCCATTAGAAAATATACAGAAAAAGATTAAAAATGTTTAAATTAGATTTTCTTACGAAAGAAAACGACCTAAACAAAGTAATCAAAAGGTTTAAGAGAGATTCTTACCCCGTAAGTGTCCTGTTTACATCCCTTTGGGATGAGTACTGTACCAGCCTTGTAAGTAAACTAGAGGAAAAATATAAGGACAGTAAAAAAGGTGAGACACTATATATCGTTGATAGTTTTCGGATGCCACACAGCTTTGTTATCTTTAAGACAACAAAAATACCTCATCTTATTCAATTGAGGTTGGACAAAACGCTGTCCCAGGACTATCTGCCTCATATTTTGAAAACTTTAAAACTTAGTTAAATTTATCTTTCTGCGTTTCTATATACGAATCAATCTTATTTTTATATTTTTTTTCCTTAGTGTATATAAGCTTTAAATTATTTACTATTATCGTAGTAAAATAATTGAACGCAGTACCTTTTCTAGGTTTAAAGTTTTTGATTGTCTTTAATACTAATGCGAAGCAATCTTGTTTAGCATCATCAGGATCTACCTTAAATTTAAATGATTCAATAATATTTGTTATCAGCAGATCAAATAAAGAAACAAGCTCTTCTTCGTGAGCTTTTGGATCCTGCTGGTATAACAAGATGAGCTTTTCAAATTCTTCGTTATTAATATAATAATTTTTCACAACATATAATAGTATGTTTGATTTAGAAACTTTGTATTCGGGTCATAAAGTAAGTTCGGACAACCCCTTATGTGAGGGTTGCACAATCCTCAGTAAAAGTAAACCATGTCATTCGCACATGGATTATGAGGAATTACAGGAAAGCCCCACGCTGTTCTTATCTGATTCTCTACGCTACAGATTCGGGAAGGTGAGGCCTTTCTCGGATAAAGAATTGAATCTCATTAAAGATGCGTACCATGAACCTTTTGTTTGTGCCGCTTCTGTCAAGTGCCCATCAGTTAAAGAAGGAGATATGTCTCCCGATAATATGAAGCTATGTAGGGCACACTTGGAAGCTACGGTTGATAAGGTTAAGCCTACTTTGATCTTCCCTTGTGGGAATCTAGCGATGAAGATGCTAATTAAGAAGAGTGGTATCTTAGACAAGAGAGGCAAATCGTTTGAATTTACTACTAAGGCAGGATATACAGCGAAGGTTGTTCCTATCTATCATCCTTACTCAGTAATTCGAGAGCCTAGATTTAATACCCTCTTCAAACGGGACATTACCAATGCTTACGAGAAGTATATTCTCAAGAAGAAGAGCAGGGGTAACTTTAATTATGAAGTTCTGTTAGATATTGAACAGGTTAAGACGCTGGCTGATGAGTTGAAGGACTCAACAGAGACTCTAGCTTGTGACATTGAAACTACAGGTCTTAATTTTCTGGAGGATAGTATCATGACGATTGCTATCTCATGTCGGGAAAGAACATGGGTAATTCCCTGTGATCATAAGGACTCTCCCTTTGTTAACGATCACCAGGGGGCATTGTGGGCTAGCCTTCGAAAGATACTAGAGAACCCTAAGAGCAAGAAGGTATTTCACAATGCTAAGTTCGATCTAAAATTCTTGATTAACTACGGAATCTATGTAAAGAATGTGTGGGATACCAAGATCATGCATCACTTTATTGATGAGAATATGCCTAAGAGTTTGATGGACTTGGTAAAGTTATACTTCCCTACGGAGTTGGAGGATTTGTAGAGTATCTTTTATATTGATGTAACTCTCTTCTTTCGCTTGACTGAGGTTTTCCTTCAGGATTTAAGCGAGAGGTGCTCCTAGGGGTTTGTCCTGTACGCTTTCTATGCTTCTCCGCACGCTGCGCCCTCTCCTTTGCTACAGCCCTTATTCTTTCTGCTCTGTTATAAGCTTCTATAAGATAAGCCATACTCCTATAAGTATTCCAAACAGACTCACCGATCATCTCTTCTAATTTTTGTTCGTTTATTTTACTTTTCCCTTTCCTCTTCCCCTTCTTTTTTTTGGGTCTTCCTACTTGGGAGCCGTAAGTTCCTGGGCCTTTTGGCATGACAATTTTCTCCTAGTTCATATCATATATAGATATGCTTACCATCAATAACCCCAAAAAATTTGATTGGAAAAACATGCCCCTCTCGGACTGCTGCGAGGGGAATGCTTTAGATTCATATTTTACTTTAAAGCTCTTCGATCTGATCTATGAGAAGCTAGAGGAGGGGTCCATGCTTAAACTAATCGAGCAGATTACTATGCCTTCTCTTGAAGTTTTTGCAAAGATGGAGTACGAAGGGTTAGATGTAGATACTGAGGTTCTTCAAAAGGTAGGTAAAGAACTAGGTGCTAAGAATATGGATGAGGAGGATCTCCTATATGAATGCAAGGGTGTTCAGAAAACAGATAATGTCTCATCCAATAATGATTTGATAGAGATTTTATATACTAGGGATGGGGCATTGGGACTGTTTCCTCCTGACAAAACTGCGAAAGGAAATCCTTCTGTGTCTGCGCCCACTCTCAAATTATTGCTGGAGCATATTGAAGAGGAATTGAAGAAGCGTGAGTAAGTGGCAGCATAGAGATGAGGGTAAGAAGATTAGTAAATCTGTCATATCTTCGAAGAGTACAGAGGATTTACTGGAAGCTAAGAAATTTCTTAATGGTTTATTAAATCTAAGGAAATCAGAGAAGCTTGCTAAGACTTATATCAAGGGTACGAAGAAGGCTATCGCATATAATAAGAAGGATAAAATCTATGTAGATTTCCGCTTTGATGGGACCACTACAGGAAGACTCTCCTGCGCGGCCTACAACGCTCAGGAAGCGATGGGAGTGTCTTTCCATACTCTTCCCCGTGATACCACTACAAACGTCAGGAGCATCTTTACAGCCCCTCCTGGGCACTCCTTTATAACGGTGGACTACGCAGCCATGGAACTGCGGGTTCTGTCCCACATAGCTAAGGAGGGAAACATGCAGAAGGCATTCATTGAGGGTGCTGATTTGCATACTTACACCGCACAACTTCTCTTTAATAAAGAGAAGGTCACAAAAGAAGAGAGACAGATTGCCAAGACAGTATCCTTCCTCATTGTTTATGGAGGAGGAGCCTTCAATTTGTCAGAGACAGTAGGCATCTCACTCCGAAGAGCAGAAAAGATAATTAGTAACTACCAGAATGTGTACCCAGGGATCTTTGAGTACATGGAGTTTGTGAATGATTTTATTAGAACTAATGGGTACGCTTATACTATATTTGGCAGGTGTAGGAATTTGCCTGATATCCGTTCTACTGATAGGGGCGTTGCTAACAGAGCCCTCCGTCAAGGACTTAACTTTACCATCCAAAGCACTGCTTCTGATATTTTATTGTGTGGTCTTCTGGGTATTTCTCGGAGGTTTAAAGATAATAACCTTTTGGCTCGGCCTGTAGCTACTGTGCATGATAGTGTAGAAGTTGTTTGTCCTCATGAGGAAGAGCAACAGTGTTTAGATATTATCTATGATGAATTGGTTAACTATCCTACAATAAGAGAGGTGTTTAATATTCAATTTGATATTCCTTTCAAGATTGACGCAGAAGTGGGTAGGTCGTTTGGAGATGGTAAGGAGATTACTTTTAAAAAATGAAGTTAATTTTTAGATTTATTAGAGCTATTTATTGCTGGTGGACTGGGGGATGTAAAACATCTTTAAATTCAGAGGAGCGTATGGATATTTGTAAAAAATGTGAGCATTATTCAAAAGGAAAGTGTGTACTTTGTGGTTGTATACTATCTCTAAAAACTAAAATGGATTCAGAAAGCTGCCCCATACATAAATGGTAAAAACACTAGTAATAGGAGATTTGCATTTCGATAACAAACCCTTCGGTTTATTGGAAGCACAGGCTAACGCAGTTAAAGATATTTTTAGTATCGCGCATAGTGATCACAAGGACCTGGATACTGTAGTATTCTTGGGAGATCTTATGATGCATAGGAAGCCCTACCCAAGAGTGCTTCTAGCTTTGAAAGATGTGATAGATTTTATCTCACCCCAGGTAAACAAGGTGTATATCCTCAGAGGAAATCATGACAGTGAAAATAAATCTGATGATGGGGTTACGGCTCTTAGTTTACTGGAGTCTAATAAGGTAGAGGTAGTTACACATATTTATCGTGATGATCTAACTAGACAATATTTTATCCCCCATTATGAAAATGAAGACAAAATTAAAGAGCTTTTGGCAGAGGTCCCTGAAGATTATATGGTATTTGGTCACTTTGGGTATCGGGGTTCTCTTAATTCCGCTGGGGATGCTGATTTTGGGATCAATATTTCTGAGTTTACTTCTTCTACTATTCTGGGACACATTCACCGTTATGGTAGAACAGAAAACGTCACCCTTTTAGGGACACCGTATACTACAAATTATACAGAGCATAAGAAGGAAAATTATTATGCTATCGTGGATTTTGATCATAAAATTGATATTTATCCTGTAGATTTTGGGCCTAGACATTTGATTATGGATCAGGATGCAGTGGAAGAGAATCTAGATTGGATTAACGATCCTAATTACTTCACTCTGCTACGAATAAATCTGTCTACCCTCAAGGAGGACAGAGAAAATATAGCAGAGCTAATAGATCAATTAGAGGTGGGGTATGTGGAAGTAAAATACAAGGCTGTCTTTGATGATAGAGATGAGCAGAGTGATTTTGATCCTATCAACCCTGTAGTGGAAATCAGTGAGGATATTATAGAAAGATACATAAACGCCAGTCCTACCCAGATCAGTAAAGAGAAATTACTAGAAGGCTTACAACTAATACATGAAAATAAACAAGGTAGAGATTAAAAACTTTTATTCTATAAAAAATGTAGTCCTCAATTTCGATAATTTTAAAAGCTTAGTTCTCCTAGAGGGGAAGAACAGAGATACAGGAGGGTCTAACGGATCAGGTAAGAGTGTTCTTATTGAGGCTGTAGTGTGGGGTTTGTTTGGTAGGACTATTAGGAAGTCTACAGAGGAGGCCCTCATTAACCTGTACTCTAAGAAGGAGTGCTCAGTTAGGATTACAGTAAATAATAATGTAGTAATTGAGCGAGGGAAGAAACCAACCTACCTTCGCTTCTTGGTAGGAGAGGAGGACAAGAGTAGAGACAATGCCACCAATACTCAGAAGTTAATAGAAGAGTATCTTAATACTAATTACAAGGTGTTCCTGGCTACTACCGTCTTCGGCCAGCAGAATAATATAGAATTCATTAGTGCTACACCTGACGATAAGCGGAGTATCATTAAAAACTTTCTGAATCTAGAGAGTTTATTCTCCCTTCGAGATTCAGTAAAGAAGTTGAAGTCTAACTATTCCTTAGAAATAAAGAAACAAGCTGCGGTAATTAATGAGCATAATAAAACCATTAAAGAATTAGATGGGAAGATAAAAAAGGTCGAGGAGCTTAAGAAAGAAGTAGAAGGAAAATACGATAGTACCATTCTGGATACTGATCTAAATGATATTTTAGCGATAGAAGAAAATAACCGAAATGTGGAGTGGCAGATAGCAGGCATAGAGAAGGAGATTGATGCTCTTCAAGATAGACATGAGGATCTTGCGAATCAATTTAGGAACCCCACAGCCCAAGAAATTTGTGATAAGTGTAAGCAACCTCTAGATGTTCCTTACCATCCTAAACATGTTATGTATCTCATTCGGGAGTGTGAGGCATCTTTAGCTGAATTTGAAGAACAGTTGTACAATAAGAACAACGAGCTACAAGATGCCCCTATCCCTTCGTCACAATATAATAAAATTATAGAGTATAAAGACTTGTGTAGTAAGGTAGAGACTTTTCTTTTAGTAAAGGATGAGACTCTTCGAAAGCAGGAAGAGGCTCATGAAATAAAGGAAGATCATAGTAATAAGTATGAGACCATGCGCTTCTGGGAGAAGGCATTTTCCGAAGCAGGACTAGTTAAATATATTATTAGAAATATTTTAAAATATTTAAATGGGAAAACAAACTTCTACCTCTCCCATCTCTCGAAAGGAAAGTTCTTCATTGAGTTCGATGAACATTTGAAGGAAATAATTACAACTGGAGGCAGGGAAATAAGTTATATCTCTTTATCGGGCGGCGAAAAAAAGAAGATCAACTTGGCTGTCATGTTAGGGCTTCAACAATTACTTACGATCTCTCATAAGGAGGAAAATAACCTTATGTTTTTTGACGAGGTGGCTGAGAGTTTAGATCAAGATGGGCTCGACGGTCTCTATATATTACTGTCAGAATTAAAGGAAAATAAGACATTATTTGTAATAACTCATAATAATTATTTAAAATCCCTAATGGATAATGTACGCACATTGTCTATAACAAAGTATAAAGGAATATCAAGCTTAACTAGGAGATAATATGGCAATAGCCCACTTGGATACATTAGGACAGGAAATTTTTGAAGCACGATATGCTTACCCAGGAGAAACAAAATGGTCTGAGAGAGCTAAGGTAATAGCTAAAACTATTGCATCAGCAGAGAGAGATGAAGATAAAGAGAAAGTTGAGAAATCTTTTTACGATGTTGTGGGATCGGGGGACTTTATCCCAGGGGGTAGAATCATTTATGGCTCTGGCCGTAATCGTGGGAATCATAACTTACTTAACTGTTACGTTATTATTCCTGAAGATACTGTGGATTCCATCGGTAAAACTGTACAGGATATGTACAGAATTTCCTGTGCGGGAGGAGGAGTAGGCTTTAATGTTTCTAAGATTCGTCCTAGGGGAGATCACATAGGTAGTGTAAAGAACTCAGCCCCAGGCGCGGTCTCTGTTCTTCAAATGATTAATGAGGTTGGTGAGCATGTCAGAGCAGGAAAAAATAGGCGCACGGCTCTTATGGGTATACTTAATATTACTCACCCTGATTTGCTTGAATTTCTTTCTGTAAAATTAGATCAAGGAGAGCTTAACAATTTTAATATCTCTGTGGCTATTACGGACAGATTCTTGGAGGCTGTAGAGCTAGAGGAAGATTGGTATTTTACTTTTGACAATAAAGATTATCATACTTATCATTTAGTGCGTAACGGGCAGAGCAGCCTGAAGGTGGTTGCTCAAGACGAAGAAGATGCTATTTCTCGCGCTGAGAATTTTCATAAGGATCACTTTGAGGATACCTTTGAGGTGATGTGTGTTGATGATATCAAAGCTAGGGACTTGTGGGATATTATTTGGAAAAACTCAGTAGAGTCTGGAGACCCAGGCATCTACAACATTGATTTAGCGAATAGGTATACAAATGTTTCATACTTTGAGAGCTTGGATTCAACGAACCCTTGTGGAGAGATCTCTCTTCCATCCTACGGTAATTGCTGTCTCGGCAATGTTAATCTATCTAACATGGTGTTGGATGATGGACTGGATGTAGATTGGAAACGCCTCGCCAAGACTGTGAGGACGGGGATTAGATTTCTAGACAATGTTTTAACAGTTAATAAGTTTCCTACAGATACTTGTAAGAGAGTGGGGGAGAGATCCCGTAGAGTGGGTCTAGGAGTAACAGGATTACATTACATGCTTATTAAGCTAGGTATTACCTATGGGAGTGAAAAGTGTTTGGAATTTTTGGATAGATTGTTTGCTACTATTAGGGATGAGGCATATAAAATGTCCATCTACCTTGCTAGAGATAAGAAACCCTTCCCTGAATTTGATTACAAGAAATATTTAAATGAAGAATTCGCCCGCACCCTCCCAGCAAGAATTAGAATGCTTATTAAGAGGTACGGCATACGCAATGCTGTTATGCTTACCATTCCACCTTGTGGCACTATATCTATGCTCCACGGTGTATCTAGTGGTATTGAGCCTATCTTTGCTGCTATGTACAATCGTCGGTATCGTCATGCCAATATTTGGAAAGAACAATTAGTAGTTGATCCCCTCTTTAAGGAGTGGTATTCCAAAGGAAATAAACTTACACATTTTGTAGGGGCATATGACATCTCTCCTGAGGATCACATTAGGGTTCAAGCGACGGTTCAAAAGTATATTGATTCGTGCATCTCTAAGACTATTAACCTTCCTTCTACGTCAGAGCCAAAAGATTTCAGTCAATTTGCTCTGGATTATGCCCCCTATATCAAAGGGTTGACAGTGTATAGAGCAGGAGCTAAGGGGGAAGAACCTCTTAGTGAAATTGCACTTACTGAGGAGAACATAGCTAAATATATGAGGGAGGAAGATCATGAAGAAGGAATCGAAACAGGAGAAGCCTGCTCCCTTGCAGGAGGAGCTTGTGGAGGATAAACATCCTT
>Ga0080013_1001811_pt1 | contig 27117 bp, 41 predicted proteins | sample ETNvirenome_6_85_FD_69236 | JGI IMG/M metagenome (GOLD analysis project Ga0080013, IMG submission 69236) | Marine viral communities from the Pacific Ocean - ETNP_6_85 (SPADES assembly) (version 2) | ecosystem: Environmental > Aquatic > Marine > Oceanic | place: Pacific Ocean | collected 2013-06-19 | reverse complement strand
GCTCATAAACCTGGGATAGAGGATTGGGTATCAGGTCATTCTATGACTGCTACGGAATCTTTAAGTGTGAAAGATACTAAAAAGTTAAATAAAGCATCAGCTCTTTCTTATAGCGATGATCCAAAAGATCAGGATCGTGCTAGAGAAACACAAATTGAAATTGATTATAAGGATTTGATGAGACAAAGGAAAACTGGTAAGGTTGGAGTAGGTAAATCCATGAAAGAAGGAAGAAGTTGGAAAGAGTGGAAACAAGCAGCCAAAGATGCTGTTGGTAGAAAAACTCCTAAGCATGACTATGGTAAAGATGCTGGTGCAGAAGCAGCAAAGAGATTAAGGAAGAGGGATCATGAGAAGGTTAACTTCTTAGACCCTGAAGACTAACTAAATAAAACAACTTATAATTTAATAGTATGGCAGAGTTAGGACTTGATGCAACGCAGGAGACACGTATCACTGTGATGCAATTAAAGATTGAGAGATTAGAAGAAAAGCAAGATGAGCTACGTGAAAGGCTCAAAGTTGTGGAAAAATGGGTGATAGGTGCAGCCGCTGTTTTAGCCGCTGGTGTGACTGTCATAGGATTTGCCACTAACATTTCGAAGGCATATCTCTAAGATATCTGATTCATAAATAATCATTAGCACAAGAATTCTACGGAAGAAAGAACATGGCACTTTGGGGAAATAGCGATAATGTATCAGTAAAGTCTGGTGCTACTGTCTCGTTAAATTATGCAACGAAAACCGTAACTGGTACTGCAACTACATTCGGTACATCAGGATATGCTGATGTTGGTGATGTTATAAGGTTTGGTATAAAGAATAGACTTCCTGGGTCTACGTTCTTTGGAGATGCGGTAATTGTTTCCGTAGCGAGTACGGTGTCTTGTACTATTGCATCTACTGAAGGACTCAGTGGTGTTGCGATTGCAAATACTAGTTTTACAGTTAGCCAACTTCCTAAGAATACAACAATCAACTCTCAGTGGACTAAGTTCCCCCGTCCTACTGGAATTGGTGGTACATTAACCCATATATATGGCGTCTCTGCTAATGGTGTTGGTATTTCATCAGGCACTCAGTACGAAACAAGTGCTGGTTGGGTAGGTGTTACCACATATATGGATTGTGAGGGTAATTTAAGAGTTAAGAAAGAAGTTCTTGTAGCAATGTCTGGTATCACTACCGGTAATGCTCCTATCTACGACGCTGATCCTACTGCATGATAATATGATATGATTTTTCATGAATTGAATGAGGGAAATTTTTCCCTTTTTGCTATTAAAAATTATGAAAATCCACAGGCTGTGACCAAAGCGGATTTTGATAAAGATCTTAATCATTTTAAATATATAAAGAGATTACTAAAGCGTTATAAGAATACGGGTCAACTTAAGACCCATCTTCTTTTAAACCATTTTATTATTCTTTATAATATATTTGGCGAAGCTTGTACTCCTATGCTTTTCTATAAAATAGAAGAGGATTTGTGGCCTTCTATGAAAACTTTTGTTATGTTTTTGGGAAAATTTCCTGATTATCCACATACAAAACTGCACGATATTCAACCCGACTTATATTGTTTACAGGAACTTTATAAAATCTATAATGAAAAAGAAGATTCTGAACCGAATAATAAGTCTAATTAAAGAACAGATGACCACGCATAGTACTGCGGGTAAGCCAGGATTTAGTAGTAAGGCAGATGCAGAAGGACCTACTGCTGGATATGATCCAGTAATGGGTAAGACACAAAGAAGACAGAAGAAATTTATTAAACTTCCTCCAGGGTCTCGGAAGCGTTGGACGCAAGGTACTGGTTGGGTAGGAATTACAACTACTTGATAAGGAAGGATGAGAGTTAACGATGCGGTTGTAGAAAGATTAGAAAGAGTAATAGAAACTCTGAGTGAGAACTCTATTAAGATGGGGCAGATGCTTGCTGTCCATGATGAGAAATTAGACAAGCAAGATAGAATAGATGCAGTTCTCTTTGAGAAAGTAGAGAGCGTTCATCGTGAGGTAAATAGACAGGCATCCGAAATAAAATCAGGTTGTGAAAGAGACATCAGAAAAGTCGATGACCGTCTTAGAGTCATTGAAAAGAAAATGTGGACTATATTTGGCGCTCTTAGTATTATATCTTTCATCGTTAGTCCAGTCGGACAAAGGGTAGTTGGGACTATCTTGACACCAGACCCCACTGCTACTATAATACAGGAATCAGAATAGACCCTTGTAATGGATCTGGTTGATTCCAAATATATTGGATTAGTTTCGTCACGCCTACCAAAATTTAAAAGGGTTAAAGCGAATCTGTATAATTTTCGTTGCCCTATCTGTGGAGATTCCCAGAAGCATAGGAATAAAGCACGGGGATATCTTTACGCTGTTAAGGTTAATACTAACTTTAAGTGCCATAATTGTGGTGCTTCTATGTCTTTCAATAATTTCCTTAAAGAAATAGATCCAGTTCTTCAAAAGCAATATGCTATGGAGAAGTTTAAGGAGGGGCATGCTGGTGGAAGAAATTTTGTGGTGGAAGAACCAAAGTTAAAGTTTGAAGCACCTCAGTTTAAACCCAAGTTAGATTTGCCTAAGGCAGATGTAAATCCTGCTGCAAAGAAGTATTTGGAAGATAGAAAATTAGACCCAACTAAATTTTATTATACAGATCGATTTAAACAATGGACAAACACACATAAAAAGACATTTGATGATATTAGATATGATGAACCGAGGATAATTATTCCTTTAATCTATCTTAATACTCTTATCGGTTTCCAGGGAAGATCCTTAGGACCGAGCAAGCTTAAATACATTACCGTGATGCTTAATGATGACGCACCAAAAATCTACGGACTGGATAACATCAGAAGAGATGCTCCAGTCTTCATTACAGAAGGACCTTTTGATAGCACGTTTATTCGCAACTCGATTGCTATGTGTGGAGCTGATGCTGATATTAGCAACTGGGGGATTAGCACTCCTGTGTGGGTTTATGATAACGAACCAAGGAGTCGAGAGATCGTTGACCGCATCTCCCGAACCATTGATAGAGAGGGTTCCCAGGTAGTGATATGGCCAAATACTATACAGGAAAAGGATATAAATGATATGGTATTGGCTGGGCATGATGTCCAATCTATGGTAGAATCAAATGTATATTCAGGATTACAAGCACAACTTCAATTTAACACCTGGAAACGAATATGAGCAACGGTATTAAAGTTAATAAAAGAGATGGTAGAATTGAATCTCTTAACCTAGAGAAGATCCATAAGATGGTGGAGGAGGCATGTAAGGGTCTTGCAGGTGTCTCTGCTTCTCAAGTAGAAATTCAATCTGGTATTCAGTTCTTTGATGGAATTGACACAGCACAGATTCAAGAGATTCTTGTTAAGTCTGCTAGTGATTTGATAACTTTAGAGAATCCTAATTATCAATATGTTGCTGCCAGACTTTTATTGTTTTCATTAAGAAAACAACTTTATGGACGTCAGAGAGATCTTCCTCATCTGGAGCAGCATATCTATAATTGTACATCTATGGAAGTGTATGACAAGGATATCTTTGGTAAATATTCTAAGGAAGAGATTGGTAAAGTCAATGGATATGTTGATCATGAGAGAGATTTTCTCTTCACCTATGCTGGTCTAAGGCAAGTAGTAGATAAGTATTTGGTTCAAGATAGAAGTGGTGGTGGAGTATATGAGACTCCGCAATTCATGTACATCATGATTGCATTAACAATATTTGCAGAGTACCCTAAAGAAACGAGGTTAAATTATGTCAGAAGATACTACGACGCAATCAGCAGACACAAAATCAACATCCCAACCCCGATCATGGCGGGAGTACGGACCCCTATTCGTCAATTTGCAAGTTGCGTTTTGGTTGATAGTGATGACACCCTCGATAGTATCTTTAGCAGTGATATGGCTATTGGCAAATACGTCGCACAACGTGCTGGTATCGGTATTAACGCCGGAAGAATCAGAGGAATCAACAGTAAAATCAGAGGAGGAGAAGTCCAGCACACAGGTGTCGTCCCATTTCTCAAAAAGTTTGAAGCAACTGTACGATGTTGCACGCAAAACGGTATCAGGGGTGGATCAGCAACTGTCCACTTTCCTATCTGGCACCAAGAAATCCAAGACATCCTCGTCCTCAAAAACAACAAAGGAACAGAAGACAACCGAGTCAGAAAATTAGATTATTCTATTCAACTTTCCAAGATATTCTATGAACGCTTTATCGAAGATAAGGAGATCACGCTATTTTCCCCTCATGATGTTCCTGGTTTGTATGAGAGTTTTGGGTCCGATAGGTTTGATGACCTATATGTACGTTACGAGTCAGATGAATCAATCCCCTCCACAAGAGTTAAGGCACAAGAATTAATTCTTAGTCTTCTAAAGGAGAGAGCAGAGACTGGTCGCATATACATTATGAATATTGATCATTGTAATACTCATTCATCCTTTAAGGACCAGGTATATATGAGTAATTTGTGTCAGGAGATTACTCTTCCAACATATCCTATTAGTCATATTGATGATCATCTAGGAGAGATTTCATTGTGTATTTTATCTGCTGTTAATGTAGGTACAATAAGAAATGATAAGGAACTGGAAGAGTTGTGTGATCTTGCTGTTCGTGGATTAGAAGAACTCATAGACTATCAAGATTATCCTGTACTAGCAGCAGAACAAGCCACAAAGGCACGTAGATCGATTGGAGTGGGGTTTATTGGTCTTGCCCATTATCTTGCTAAGTTAGGTTATAATTATGATTCACAGGAGGCATGGGATGCCGTTCATGGACTTTCTGAGTCCTTCCAATTCTTCCTTCTTAAGGCATCTAATCAGATTGCTCAGGAGAAAGGTTGGTGTGAGAATTTTGGACGTACTAAGTATGCAGATGGTATCTTACCAATTGATACATATAAGAGTGATGTAGATGACATCTGTAGTTCGAAGTTGCAGCATGACTGGGAATCTCTTAGGACACTTATCACCACCCACGGTCTACGGCACAGCACATTGTCCGCACAAATGCCTTCGGAGAGCAGTTCCGTTGTGTCAAATGCAACAAACGGAATCGAACCACCTAGAGCATACCTGTCCATTAAAAAATCGAAGAAGGGACCTCTTAAGCAGGTTGTACCATCCTACGGGTCTCTAAAGAATGCCTATACGCTCCTTTGGGATATGCCTAGCAATACTGGGTATATTAATATTGTTGCTGTTATGCAGAAGTTCTTTGATCAAGCGATTTCTGGAAATTGGTCCTATAATCCGGAGCATTACCCAGACGCTGAAGTTCCTGTTAGCGTAATGGCACAAGACCTTCTGACTACCTATAAGTTAGGTTGGAAGACTTCTTATTATCAGAACACTCATGACATGAAGACTGATGAGGTAGAGGAACCCACGCATCCAATGGGATGGCACGACAATGTGGAGGAGGGAAAAGAAAAATTAAATGATTTAGTTGAAGAATTAAGTTGTAATGTTGATGGAGAATGTGAAGCCTGTGCAATCTGATATTAAAGGTATAACGGTATTTAATACCAATGAAGTTGATACCAAAAAGCAACCTATGTTTTTTGGTGCTCCTTTAGGAGTTCAAAGATATGATAATTTTAAATATCCTGCCTTTGATAAACTTACAACACAGCAGTTAGGATACTTTTGGAGACCAGAAGAGGTATCTCTTCAAAAGGATCGTGGTGATTATCAATTACTTAGACCCGAACAGAAGCATATCTATACTTCTAATCTGAAGTATCAGATAATGTTGGATAGTGTTCAGGGACGTGCTCCTGGTATGGCATTCCTTCCTTATTGTTCTTTACCAGAATTAGAATCTTGTATGGAAGTGTGGCAGTTTATGGAGATGATTCATAGTCGTTCATATACTTATGTCATTAAGAATGTATATTCAGATCCTGCAGAGGTATTTGATACTATCATTAGAGATGAACGTATCCTAGAACGTGCTGCTAGTGTTACAGGAGCATATGATGAGTTTATCAATGATGCAGCATCATGGGGTCAAGGTAATTTCTGGCAATCATCCGCAAAAGGTTCTCCCTCAGCAGAGTGGTGTTTAAAAGATTTAAAACGTAAACTTTATAGGGCTATGGCTAATGTTAACATCTTGGAAGGGATTCGTTTCTATGTTAGTTTTGCTTGTTCTTTTGCTTTTGGTGAGCTCAAGCTTATGGAAGGCAGTGCTAAAATCATATCTCTTATTGCAAGAGACGAGAACCAACATCTTGTTATCACCCAAAGCATATTAAAGAACTGGGCCAATGGTGATGATCCTGATATGGTACAGATAATGAAGGAAGAAGAGGAATGGACCTATAAGCAGTTTGATAAGTGTGTAAATGAAGAGAAGAAGTGGGCAGAGTATTTGTTTAAGCATGGAAGTATGATAGGTTTAAATGACAAACTTCTTTTTCAATACGTTGAATGGATTGCTAATAAGAGATTAAAGGCAATTGGACTTAAACCTCAGTATGATATTGCTTTAAAAAATAATCCTCTTCCTTGGACTACTCATTGGATTTCTTCTAAAGGACTACAAGTTGCACCACAGGAGACTGAGGTGGAGTCTTATGTGGTGGGTGGTATTAAACAAGATGTGAAGAAGGACACATTCAGTGGATTTAAATTATAGTCTGTGGTTAAATAATGACTAGACAAGATCCACCCTTTCCATCGCATCCTGAATATATGAATGGACGACTCAGAAAAATTGATATGCAAGCAAGACTTTTAAAGATCTTTAAAGGGGTTGCGGATAAACAATGGTATCCTCACTGGAGTAATAAGGAAAGAGAGGCTGCCAAAATGGTATTGCATAATGCTTTAGATGTCTTGGACGAATTTGATTACTAAATGATTACATTGTTATGAAAAAGTACATTTTTGATGTTGATGGTACACTAACTCCTGCCAGACAGCAGATTGATGATGAATTTAGAACTTTCTTTATAGAGTTTGCATCTAATAATGATGTTTACTTGGTTACAGGAAGTGATAGAGAGAAGACTCTGGAACAAGTAACACCGGAAGTATATAATATCTGTAAGAGGGTTTATAACTGTTCTGGTAGTGATGTATATGAGGGTGATAAGAATGTGTATAGAGATGATTGGGAACTGCCAGAATATGTTGAGGAACGTTTATTAAAGGAATTGGAGTGGAGTAAGTTTCCTATACGTAATGGGGTTCATATTGAGAGAAGACCTGGTGGAGTTAATTTTAGTATCTTAGGTAGAGGTGAAGGAGAAGGTAGAGAAGAATATGTCAAGTGGGATGAAGAAACTAATGAAAGGAGAGAATTGTTATGTAGACTCAAGTATCATTTTATTGATTGTGAATTTAATATTGGAGGACAGACTGGTATTGATATAGGGCCAAAGGGTGTAAATAAGAGTCAAATCCTAAGAGACTTTAGTAAGGAAGATGAATTGCACTTCTATGGTGATATGATGGAGAGAGGTCAGAATGATTTTCCTTTAGCATATCATGTAGAGAAGTGGGGTGGTCATACATATGCTGTTAAAGACTATAAAGAAACTTGGAAATTATTATCTAAATAAGACTATGACTATAAAGATTGGAAAGTGGACTCCACCGCAAAGACCGGCCTGGGTGAAGGCTTATATGAAAATCCCTGGACCTACAAGAATACAACTTTTACTTCTGAGCATATTGACGATTTCTTCGGTTTCGTCTACTGTATTACAAATAACACAAACGGAAGGAAGTACATCGGTCGTAAATATTTCTGGAAGTTTAGAACTCCAAGAGGCAAAAAGAGAAAAGTAAAATCTGAATCTGATTGGAAAAAGTATTATGGGTCCTCTGAGGAACTTAAAGAAGAAATTCAACAACTGGGTAGATGTAACTTTAGCAGAGTTATGCTCAGCTTACATAAAACAGTTGGCAAGACAAACTACGAAGAAACGAGACAACTCTTTACAAATAACGTCCTCACAGAGTCCCTTGACAACGGAACGCCAAAGTACTACAATAGTAACATCCTCTCAAGATACTTCAGAAAAGATTATTATGAAGCTTGATACTACTGATGAAGTTGTTTCTTATGTAAGAGAATGGTCTATAGATAAGATTGAGAATGCAGAATTGGTAGGAGATAAGATAGCATTGTATGCAGAGTTTGAGGATTGGATAGAACTTGATGATGTAGAGGAGATTGAGATTGTGTCGTTATGTGACAAAGATTTCCCAAACCCGACCACATAGTATATAATATATGTGTGGGCATCAGGAAGACCACCACCACTTCCTTCCTGTGTAAGACCCATGCCATATTTGTTACGGGTTTACACCCGTTTTTTTATGCTATAATTACTAAATACAAAGAAAAAAACTATGAAAATATTTCTGGATACTGCTGAGACTGATGTTATCCGTAAGAATTTTGCTACGGGTCTAGTCGATGGATTGACTACTAATCCAACTCTTATTATGAAGAGTGGTAGGAATCCTGAAGAAGTCTATGAAGAGATTAGGGATATTGGAGTTCTTGATGTGAGTATGGAAGTGGTTGGTACTGGCGAAGAAATGGTTGCTGAAGGTCGTAGACTTCAGGAAAAGTTTGGGGACATCACTACTATTAAGGTTCCTTGTACTATAGGTGGGTTATCTGCCTGTAGGATCCTTTCTGAGGAGGGTATTAGAGTAAATGTAACTCTTATCTTCTCCCAGACACAAGCAATCCTTGCTTCTAAAGCAGGTGCTGCATATGTATCACCATTTGTAGGTAGAGTAGATGACAATTCTTTTGGTGGTATATGTTTGGTGAAGGATATTGTTAATGTCTTTAAAGAACATTTCACTACAACTCAGGTGTTAGCAGCATCTGTTAGAAATGTAAGAGATGTAGGTAGATTATTTGAGCACGGTGCAGAGATTGTTACGATGCCATCAGGAGTATTTGATAAGATGTATAATCATGTTCTTACTGATGCAGGATTAGAACAATTTGATAAAGATTGGAGTGAAGTGCAGGGAAGATAATGTTATTAGTTACTGGTGGAGCTGGTTTTATAGGCAGTGGGTTTCTTCATTACCTTAAAAGGGTAACTGATGAAGAAGTTATTGTGTTGGATAGTATTACCTATGCGGGTAATGAAGAATATATTCCAGACAATTGTAAATTTGTTTGGTGTGATATTTCAGATAAGGAACATGTAGATTATATTTTTGATAAATTTAATCCACGAAAGGTATTTAACTTTGCTGCAGAAAGTCATGTTGATAATTCTATTAGGGATGTAACTCCTTTTATTAACACTAATATTACTGGAACAGTTAATTTATTATCTGCTAGTGTGACTGTAGGAGTAGAGAAGTTTCATCATATTTCTACTGATGAAGTCTATGGGTCATTAGAATTAGGAGAAGATAAATTATTTACAGAACAAACTCCATATGATCCTCGCAATCCTTACTCAGCAACTAAGGCAGCAGCAGAGCATATGGTAAAAACATGGTACAATACTTATGGTCTTCCTTATCTCATTACTAGTGCTGCAAACAATTATGGTCCACGACAGCATCCAGAAAAGTTAGTTCCTAAAGTTATTAGTAATGCTTTAGAGAATAAAGTAACTAATATGTATGGTGGAGGACAGCAAATAAGAGATTGGATTCATGTTGATGACCACTGCGATGCTATTTGGGAATTAGATAAGCAGAATATTTTAAATGAGAAGTTTAATATTGCATCAGGACATGAACTTCCTAACATGGAAATAACTAAAAAGATTTTAGATATCTTAGATAAACCTCATAGTCTTATAGGAGTTTCTAATGAACGTCCTGGACAGGATCAAAGGTATGGAACAGACTTTTCTAAGCTTAGAGAGAGAACTGGATGGTCTCCCAAGATTGATTTTGATGAAGGGTTGAGGAATACGATTGATTGGTATCATAAATATTTCAACCTTATGGGTATTGAATATAGTGAAGGGTAATGTTAGTAGTACGGTGCAAAGATTGTCATAAAGAAATAAGTAGTCATCCTACAAAGAGTCAGTCTTGTGGATGTCCTAATATGATGACTGTTAAGGATGATAGTGTAAGTGCTCTTGACTTAGGTCGGGTTGTTATGGTAAGCTCTGACGTAAACAAGAAGCAACAATCACTCTTTTCTCCTCAAGAATTACAGTTTCAAGAAGAAAGACGTAAACGTAAGGTGAGAAGACTAGATTTTGATGTAAAATAGATGAAGGATTATTACACAAAGAAAGAAGTGGATGCATTAATCGTAGGTGCTGTTGAAGAAGCAAGAGAGATTGATCGAGTCTCTATGGCACGACACAATTGGACTGCTACTCTTATCAGTATGGTTTTAGGATTTACTACCCTTGCACTTTATGTTGATGGTCTCTTGAGGGTCTTGGGAATTATCCCACCTTTTATGGATATTGATGTTAGTATTGTTGATGAAGTTGTAGAACGAGTTACAAATGATCTCATTCCATATATACAACATTATATACCCGGAGTATAGTGATTGACACATCACCTAGTTCTATCAGAGTATTTTGTATTATGGTTATGGGTGTAGTGTGGTTCTATCTTTTAAATCAACATCTTAGGAGTAACGACGAGGAGTAATGGACAATCTTTCCATTTTTTTATTTGCCATTGCTGCCATCTCCACCCTTGTGGGTGCTTTTTATTTGATGGGTAGTGCTGCTACATCTGATCCTATGAAGAATTATAGGACGGGTACGTGGACTACTGAAGTAACAAAACCAGTTCATCCTGAGATGAAGGATGTGGAGCCTGGCACAGAGTTGATGGGTGTTAACTTTCAACAGAAGACGGAGTGTGACTTAGAAGAGTATAGAGATCTTCAAGCACGTATAGATGAATTAAGAGCAGAGTTGGGTGGAAATGTTTCAGATGATGAAGATGAGGACGATGATGATGGAGATGTTATTATTTCTAGAGTATGATATATCTTAATGAAGAAACAAAATGACTAGAGAAGTATTTGAAAAGGCACTGAAGGAAGGTGTTCCTACTTTCTACTATGTCTTTAAAGATTTTGGTATTGGTAGAGACTGTAAGCACTTTGTTGAAACCGGAACTTACATGGGTGATGCAGTAAACTATGCTATTGGTCTAGGATTTGAACAGATCTTTAGTTGTGAACTATCTAAAGAAAGATATAATCACTGCGTTGAAAAGTTTAAAGATAATGATAATGTCAATCTTTGGTCGGGTGATTCTAGAGATTGTGTAAAAGAAATTCTTAAGAAGGTAGATCAGAAAGCTTGTTTCTGGTTGGATGCACATGCTAATGGTGGTGGTGTTCCGACAATGAAAGAACTTGATATGATCAAAGATCACCCCATCAAGGACCATACGATTGTCATTGATGACATTCCCATTTATTTTAGTAGAACTCACTCCGAGCGCAGTGGCCATACGACCGAAGACTTAAAGGCAAGAATTTTGGATATCAATCCAGAATATAAGTTTACTTATTATCCATCTCTCAATCCAGATGATGATTATATCCTAGTAGCTTATGTATGATATGATATATAATGAGGTCTAATTTTAGGAAATGAAAACTTTAACTATTGAACAATTCGTTGATGATCAAGAAGAGATTATGAAACGAGTAGAGAAAGGTGAGAAGATTGCTGTGACTGATGGTGAAGTCAGTGCAGTACTTGTTCCTTCGCACGAATATGTTTATAGTATGAATAATAATGACGGCCCTTGACGTATAACTAATTTTTCTTTATAATATTAAAGTCAACCATTCAAAGTAATGACACTTACTTCAAAGTTCAAGAAAGATCTAAGCATCTTACGCGCTGCAGCAAATCAGGAAATTTTCCTAGATGTAAAGAATCCAAAGTTATATAAAAAGGTTAAACGATATTATCAGAACCAAGTTAATTTATCTGGAGAAGACCCAGATGCGGATTATAATACTATAATAGGATGTATTGTTGAAGATCTTCAAGAGGTTGAAGTAAACTGATGGGATGTAGCACAGCGGTAGTGCGTTTGACTGTTAATCAAAATGTCGCTGGTTCGATCCCAGCCATCCCAGTTGCCTCTAAAGCATTGTGGTGATGCACCGCATTAGTAACGCGGAGAGTTCAGTTCAATCCTGGATAGAGGCATCTGGGGGTTGTAGTTCAATCGGTTAGAGCACCTCCCTGTCACGGAGGAAGTTGCGGGTTCGATTCCCGTCAATCCCGTTGGGTAAGTGTCCGAGTGGTTAATGGAACCTGACTGTAAATCAGGTGGCTCTGCCTACGTTGGTTCAAATCCAACCTTGCCCATATAAATAGTCCAGAAGTTAATTTTGAAATCATGTCATTTAAAGGAACATCAGGAAAATCTTCTAGTGGAGCATCTATGTCTAAGTATGATGTGGAAGTAGAAGCACGTTTGAAGAAGTTGGAAGCAACAGTAGCAGCACTTGAATCTCATTCACATGATACTTCCGCAGCACCTGCAGTGGGTTGTGAGGCTAGAGTTGAGCAGCTTGTAGCAACATTAAAAGCAAAAGAACCTGGTAAGTGGAAGTCACTTTAAGGTTGACAATAAGACCTTTTCTTTGCTAAACTAGAGGAAAATATTTTCTGTTATGAGTGAATATACGAAGACCGCACTGGTTCTTGGTGCGGGTGGTTTCATCGGTAGCCATATGGTTAAACACCTAGTATCTAAAGGGTATTGGGTGCGTGGTGTTGATGTTAAGTCTCCAGAGTTTGAGGAGACTGCTGCACACGAATTTATTCATGGGGACTTGCGTAATGTAGAGTTGGTTACTAGAGTTTTAGAATATAAAGGACCTTATAGGAATTTCTATAATGAGATTCCTTACAAGATGATAGATTGCTTTGATGAAATCTATCAGTTTGCTGCTGATATGGGAGGTGCCGGATATATATTTTCTGGTGAGCATGATGCTCATGTAATGCATAATTCAGCAACTATTAACCTTCATGTTCTTGATGAAGTACGGTTGATGAATGAGAGGTTAGATAAGTATGAACCAGAGCATCATCCTAAGAAGCAACCAAAGATATTTTACTCTAGTTCTGCTTGCATGTATCCAGAGTATAATCAATTAGAACCTGACAATCCAGATTGCCGTGAAGAATCAGCATACCCCGCAGCACCAGACTCAGAATATGGATGGGAGAAACTCTTCTCTGAGCGTCTCTACTTTGCTTACAATCGTAACCATGGTATTCCCGTTAGGGTTGCTCGTTATCATAACATCTTTGGTCCCCAAGGAACCTGGAACGGTGGAAGAGAGAAGGCACCAGCTGCTATCTGCCGCAAAGTTGCTGAACTCCCGGCGAACGGAGGAACTATCGATGTGTGGGGTGACGGTGAGCAGACTCGCTCCTTCTTGCTCGTTGATGAGTGCGTCGAAGCGACTTACCGATTAATGCAATCGGACTTCATGGGACCAGTTAATATTGGTTCAGAAGAGATGGTAACTATTAATCAGTTAGTAGATACTGCTGCTAAAGTTGCTGGTAAAAAAGTAGAAAAGAATCATATTGAAGGACCTCTTGGAGTAAGGGGACGTAATTCTAATAATGATTTAATTCGTGAGAAACTGGGATGGGATTATCAACAGACTCTTGAGGAAGGAATTCGTAAGACTTATGATTGGATCAATAGTCAGATTCCTATAGCACATCATCGTGTATGATTGAATATAATATATTAGAGAGTTGTGAGGATATTGATCCTGCTGCTTTTGAAAAAGTATGTGGTAATTGGTATCTCATGGGATGGGGAATGGGAGATGCTATAGACGGGGTTCTATTTTTAGAGTCCCGTTCTCCTGTTCCATATAGAATTCTTTGTCCTCCTAGGAACTATGGTGCCATCAGGTTTGTCTTGGAGAATTTTATTCCAGGAGAACCCAAGTGTAGGCAAGTAGATGTTTACCCTCTTCAGGATGGATATCCCGTCCCAGAAGAGAGTGTATTGATGTCAAAGCATGGATTCTCTCCTCAGGATTTAAATGTTCTCAACCAGGCTCATACTCTAGGGAAATTAAAAGTAGCACATATGGCACCTAAACTTTGGTGCCATCTACAGAATCTGCATGAGAATGGAATCCTGGATAAGATTAATGCTTATGCTAATGATTCTAAGGATATTGAAGAGAAGACTTGTATTCTTTTTCCAGAACGTGGAGATAGTTATCAGTTAGATGATTCTTTCTGGCAAGGTATTGTTAGTAAGATGAAAGGTAAGGGGTATCGTATCTTTGTTAACTGGACTAAGAAGACTGATGTCTTTACTAACCAAAAGGTATTTGAGGGGACTGAGAAGTTAGATAAACTAGAGTTAGGTGACCTATTAAAGCACTGTGCTCGTCATCAGAACCTTGTAACCATAGGACAAATCTCTGGTATCTTTGTATTGCTCAAGTACTTTGAGTTTTTGAAAATAGCATTCTTTATTGATTATCAGGATCCTAAGATGAAGGATCCATCCCGTGCACTATATGAATCATGTAGCTTATCGGATGGCATATATACGAAAAATATGTTAGAATTTAAGTTGTCCCAGTTTAAAATGGATCAATTGGATTTGGTTATTCCATGAAGACAAAATTTAATTTGGTGGGTAATACTTTTACCCATATTACTAATGGAAATAAAGGATACTCTGTACATGGAAAGGAATCCAAGTATATTGAGTGGGTAACAGAGGGTGCAGAGGACACTTTTTACATTGATAATACTATTAATGATGGTATTAGTGATGGTAGAGAGGGTAAAAAGTACCTTTGGTTATTAGAATCTAAGTTTATTAAACAGGGATTAGTTGAAAGTATCATTAGTAATCGTCAGGTTGTTGAAGATACTTATGAAACTATCTTTACTCATGACCAAAGACTTCTTGCTTTAGGTGAGAAGTATAAGTGGTGTCCTGCTCAGGGGTTCTGGATTAAGGAACCTAAGATATATGAGAAGTCAAAAATGATTTCTATGATTGCTTCTAATAAGGCGATGTGTGAGGGACACAAGCTCCGTTTGGAGTGGGTAGAGAGGATTGGTGAGTACGTTGACCTCTATGGTAGAGGGTTTAATGAGATTGCTGATAAAGAAGAAGGTCTTTGTGACTACATGTTCTCAGTTGCTATTGAAAATGGACAGTATGAAACTTACTTTACTGAAAAACTACTTGATTGCTTTGCCACGGGAACCATTCCTGTATATCTTGGTGCTCCTGATATTGGAGACCATTTTAATGTAGATGGAATTATCAATCTCTCAGATGAGTTTGATGTTTCCGAGGAATTATACTATAGTAAGATAGATGCTATGAAGGATAACTTGGAGAGAGCAAAGAAAATGGAAGTCCTTGAAGACTTCATCTATACGAGGTATCTGAAATGAGTATGCTAGGACCCTATGCTTCTTATAATAAGGAGACAGGAACTGCTGTATGGAATCCAGAGAATCCTAACGCAGAGTATGTGGGTATCTTTGAAAGAATTGATGTCCAACCTAAAGGTATCATCCATGTGGGTATGTGGGACTTTGTAGAGTGGTTCTGCTATAAGAAATTATGTGGTACTAATGTTATTGGTGTAGAGGCTAATCAATTCATTTATGAAACGATGTCTAAACCAGTAGCAGATAAGCACGGGTTTACTAGTTTTAATGAATATTTGTCTGACAAAGATGATGTGGAGAGAGATTTCTATTTTGCTGGTGAGGGGTCCAGTCTTTACAAAGGACCACCTCAGTGGAATAAAACAGAGTCTATTAAGGTGAAGACCAAGACTCTTTCTACTCTAATGAAGGAGAATGATATAGATTTAACTCAGTTTGACTTCTTAAATATTGATGCAGAAGGTTCTGAACTTGATATCCTCAAGGGGTTTGAGAATGATTTACACTATATCAATGTGGTAGACTTAGAAACATCTGTTGATGATCGTCACAATAGTGGATGTTCTCATGAGATGGTGGTAGAATGGTTAACTCAAAGAGGATTTGAGTTGAAGGAGATGGCAGATAACTATCAAAGAGAAGGATGGGGTGACTCCCTATTCGTAAGGACAGACCGATCAAACATTAACCCATTCGTAAAATAAAATGCTTGATAATTATGCACGTAATGAAGACGGTATTGTCTATCAGATAGAAAGGAAACCGTTTGATTATACTGGTCATTATAATGATTACTATGCGGATATTAAAGCTTGTACAAGGTATACTTCCAACTTAAGGTTGGGGTATATTATTGGTAGTATTGGTCATATTCCTAATAGTGTATTGGATGTTGGGTATGGAGCAGGTGTTTTCTTAGAAGCATGTGGTGAAGAGATTGATAGGTATGGTCATGACATTTCAGGATGGCCAGTTCCAGAGGGATGTACCTTTGTTGAAGATTTATTAAAGGGGTCTTATGATGTTATTACATTCTTTGATTCTCTAGAGCATATGGAGGACATGGAGTTTGTTAAGGATTTGAATACTAAGTATGTTTGTATCTCTGTTCCTGATTGCCATTACTTTAGTGATGAATGGTTTGATACTTGGAAGCATAGAAAACCTGATGAGCATCTATGGCACTTTAATGAGGCATCTTTAAATAAGTTTATGGATAGAATGGGGTATGATACAATTAATACTTGCAATTTAGAGGATATTACACGTAAGAATAATGAATCTTATACGAATATACTGACAGGTATCTTTAAGAAACGATGAAAATTGAAGTATCTAATGGAGAGATAGTTGATAAGTTAACTATCTTAGAACTCAAGAGAAAGAATGCTCAGACACAGGAGCAAGCAAGACATATAGAAGAGGAATTGAATTATCTCAAACCTATTGTTGATGGTATGAATATTTCTTCTGATATTATTGACCAGTTAAGAGATGTTAATAAAAAACTTTGGGAGATTGAAGATATGCTTAGGGAGTATGAACGTAAATCAAATTTTGATGGGCAGTTTATTACTTTTGCTAGAGCAGTTTATCAAACAAATAATGCTAGGTTTAAACTTAAGTCTAAGATTAATGAGTTAACTGGCAGTTTGTTTGTAGAAGAAAAGATACATCCTGAGATATGAAACCCTGTCTTATTAAACAACCTGCTGGTATTGGTGATATCTTTTTCTGTCAGAAGATAGCACGGTATATGATTCACCATGGGTATGAGGTTATTTGGCCTGTACTACCTAGTATCTCCTGGGTTGGTGATTATATTAAGGGTATTAATTTCCCTAGTGTGGAAGATGAATTTCCTTTGAAGGAAATTTATAAGGATGGTGCTGGGTATGTGATAGAAGAAAATGGTGCGTTTATCAGTACTGCTACTGCTGATATGACTCATAATGATGGTAAGATTATGACTTCTAAGTATTCTATGCTTGGAATGGACCATGAAGGATGGCAGGATTGTTTCATCTTTGATAGAAACCTTGATAAAGAAGATGATTTATACTATAATGTATTGGGATTAAATGATGATAGTGAGTATGTGTTTGTAAGTAACCTTTATAATACAGAGGTTAGAGATAGTAAGTTCATTTCACATGAACAATTTGATATTCCTGTAGTGGAGTTAAAGGTTATTGATGGATTTACTTTATTTGATTGGAGTAAGGTGTTAGAAAAAGCAAAGAAGATATACACTGTTAATACTGCCATCAATTATCTTATTGATGTGCTTGACACTTCCTATGATGAGTATGTAATATATGCTCATAGTGAAGAGAACAAAACTCAGATTGATTATCTGTTTAGAAAACCCCATACTATGTTATGCAGATCGTAGAATTTAAAGGTGAGAAGTATCCTGGGTTCCAAGCATATGGAAACGCAGCACAGTTTGCCATTCCTTATGCCAAGTACTTTTGTAATGGTGTAGGGTATGATATTGGATGCTCTAAATTAGAATGGGCGTTGCCAGATGCTATACCTATTGACTTGGAGTTTGAGACACCATGGGACGCAAATAATCTTCCTGAAAAGAAGGTAGATTATATCTTCTCCAGTCATTGTTTAGAGCATGTTGATGATTGGGCAGGTACTCTTTTATACTGGACTGAAAAACTGGTTGATGGAGGGACTCTATTTCTTTATCTACCTCATTATGATCAAAAGTATTGGAGACCTTGGAACAATAGAAAACATAAGCATGCCTTTGTTCCAGAGGTCATAGTTGATTTTATGGAAGAAACAGGGTATACTAATATCTTTAGTAGCCAAAGAGACTTGAATCATTCCTTTATTGTAGTCGGAGAGAAAAACTAATGGGTCAATTGAACGAAGCAATTGAAGTTAAGAACGTTCTTGACTTTTATGGCATTAAAAACTTTGTTGAGACGGGAACTGGTATCGCAGAGGTGGTTCGCGCAATTTATGATGTGGATAGTAACCTAAACATTCATACCATAGAGGTAGTTCCTGAAATATATGACCAGAATAAGATTAAGTTCTCCTATCTTAAGACGGTTAATTGGCATCTAGGAGAGTCTGCTCAGGTTCTCTCTGAGGTTGTGCCTACCCTTGAAGGTAATACGTTGTTCTGGATGGATGCTCATTTCCCTGGAGCAGACTTTGGTCTTTCTTCTTATGGTGATGAGAAGGATATGGATAAGAGACTTCCATTAGAGAAAGAGTTGGAGACTATTGTTGCAGGTAGAGATGTATCAAATGATGTTATCGTTATTGATGACCTTCGCATTTATGAGGACGGTCCTTTTGAGACTGGTAACTGGGATGAAAGGACAAAGTATGGTGGTGATGGAATAGAGTTTATTGAAAAACTCTTTGAGGATACTCACTATGTTGGAAGGTCATATAATAAGCAAGGATTTGTTATCTTATTCCCTGTGAATAAAGAGATGGGTGACAATTTATTAGTGGGGTCTGCAGAATAATGACTGAAAATAAGATTCCTTATGAAGAGGGTTGGATAATCCTTGACAAAAAACAATACTGGTTTATGAAACGATCAGCAGCCGATGTTGATATAAGTGATGATAAGGGTGGGGATTTCTTCACTTATACTCCTGGATTTGGAGACTTTAAAGATGTTGAATTATTTGAATATCTAGAGAAGTATGTAAAAGATAATGAATTAAGTTGGTGTGATGTTAACATTGAATGGTTAAGACATTGCTGGTATGAAATAGATCCAGAGACAAAAGAACTTGGGGAGTTTCTAGAAAGTTCTGGTATCGAGGGTGATTATCTCGAATGGAATCCAGAGACTCAAGAGTTTGATGAAAGAGAAGATGAAGAGGAGGAGGAAGAAGATGAGTAAGACAATTGCTATATCAACATGGTGTACTGATGACTATGTTGATTTACTAGGACTTGATAAGTTACAGAACTCTATCAAGTATTTCCATCCAGATGTTGATCATGTTATCGTTGATAGTAAGATGACTGATTTAATTCATCAGGTCTTTCCTTGGATGAAACCTATCTGGATGATGGCACCTACTTGTTTTCCTTTAGCGAAGAAATATGATATGGTAGTTCATTTAGATGCGGATGCTGTAGTAGTAGGACCGATGGATGAACTCTTTAATAGTGATGCAGATATTATTGGAGTAAGAAATAACAATAGTCTTGACCAGGCAGGTGCTCATGGTGGTATTACTATCCCTCATCACCCTCCTTTTGGAGACGGTAGTCCTATTCCATTACAAGGATTCATTAATGCTGGTTTAGTAGCAGCAAATAATAGTGAGTTCTGGGATGTTTGGCATGATACTAACTCTCAAGTAGCAGCGACTAAAGGTTATGGTTGGGGTGATGAGAATGATACATTGAATCATATTTTCCATTGGGATAAATTTACATCTGAAGTTATTGACCCCATTGGTAGTGGTGTATCCTATGGTCTATCTAATATATGGGGTACAGGAGACAACCATTGGGAAAGTTGGTCGCAAATTTACGTAAAGGATGATAGACTATACCTTGATGATCCTAAATCAGGAGAACCAATGTGTATTAAAGTTCTTCACCAGGCAGGTGGCAGCATCGCAGCAGAGTTAAACAAATCTGCTGGTGGATTTAGAAACTGGATGATGTCAGTTGTGTCACCTGATGTTAAAGAATACCTGGAGGTGGTAACTCATGGATGATTTGATTAACAATTTACTGGAAAATGCTTCTCCACCTTATCTTGCTAATAAGGATTGGAAACCTGGAAGTCCTGTCTATTACTCAGGTCCTTATTGGGATAAAGATGAGTTATTTGTTTCTGTTAAGGCACTCTTAGCAGGGAAATGGCTTCCAGCAGGAGAAGAAGTTACTAAGTTTGAAAGAAAGTTTTCTAAGAAATTTAATAAGAAGCATTCTTTGATGGTGAACTCTGGTAGTTCTGCCAATTTGATTATGTTTAATGCCTTGAAACAGAGGTATGGGTGGCAAGATGGTGATGAGATTATAGTATCTTGTGTAGGATTCCCTACTACCATTGCTCCTATTGTTCAGTCGGGATTGAAACCAGTCTTTGTTGATATTGACTTTGGTGATTTGAATTGGGATGTGAGTGAGTTAGAGGAGAAGATTACTACTCGTACTCGTGGTGTTATATCCTCACCTGTTCTAGGTAATCCTTATGACTTTGATCAGATTTTAGATATCTGTGATAGAAATAGGGTTATGTTGATTGCTGATAATTGTGATTCACTTGGTAGTAAGTGGAGAGGTAAGTATCTTACAGACCATGCTGTTGCTGCTTCATGTTCCTTCTATCCTGCTCATCACATCTGCACTGGTGAAGGTGGAATGGTATCATCAGATGATGAGGAGTTGATTTCTATTGCCAGGAAACTTGCTTGGTGGGGAAGAGATTGTTATTGTGTAGGTTCTCAGAATCTATTATCTGATGGGACTTGTGGTAAGAGATTTCATAAGTGGATTGATAAGTATGATGGAATTATTGACCACAAGTATGTTTATACTCAGATGGGATATAATTTAAAACCATTAGACTTCCAAGGTGCTGTTGGTTCTGTTCAGATTGATAAGTTTGAGGAGATACATGAGAAGAGAAGAGAGAATAAGGTGAAAGTCCAAGCACAATTTGAGAAGATTCCTGTAGTTCATAGTGTTAATGAGTTACCTCAGTCAGAAGCAAGTTGGTTTGGTGTTCCTATTATCTGTGATAGTAAGGAGTATAAGAACCAATTGACAAAGCACCTGGAATCTAATAAGATACAGACTAGGAATTATTTTGCTGGGAATATCCTTATGCATCCTGGGTATAGTCATCTTGATTACTACAAGAACTATCCTAATTCGTGTAAGGTTCTTGACTTGGTGTTCTTTGTTGGATGTTCTCCAACTATTACTGACCCAATGATAGATTACATTGGTGAGGTAACTTCTAAATTTGATTGGTGTCCCATTTGAGGGTATTTTATGTGCATTTACAATGATTGTAAGATTGTTATCAATCTTAACAGCCTGGTTAAGGCAAGACCATGTGGAATTGATTTAGCAGACGAGCACGTAGATAATATTGCGAATGATTTGAGAAAGAGAATGACTTTTGATTCTCTCTTTGGGCAGGTTGATTCTGCTATCTGGGAGTATGCAGAAGAGTGTAACATTGATTTGTCTGATTCAGAAGAGTGTCAGTCTTTTGGATTTCAGATACCTCAGTATGGAGACACTCAACCTAAACTAGGACGTGAGGATTATTTGAATCAGATTGAAAAGAATAAGAAAGAATTTGAGATGGTTGATTTGGAAGGACATGGATGGACTATTAAAGTACCTAGACGTAAAACGAAATGAGAGTAGTTGATTATGTTATAGACCAGGTTTATAGGGCAGGAGCAAAGCACGTATTCACTATTACTGGTGGTGGTGCGATGTTCCTTAATGATGCTGTTGCAGCACATCCCTGGATAACACCTGTCTGTAATCACCACGAGCAAGCATCTGCTATGGCAGCAGTAGCATACTCTAAGTACACAGGTAAACCCTCTCTAGTCTGTCCTACAACTGGATGTGGAGGAACTAATACTATTACAGGATTACTAGATGCTTGGCAGGATAGTGTTCCTGTTATCTTTGTATCTGGTAATGTAAACCTCCATCAGATTTCTCCACCAGGAGTACGTAATTTAGGGGTACAGGAAGCAAGGATAGTTGAGATTGTTAAACCTATCACAAAGTATGCCAAACTAATTGAGAGTGTGGATGAAGTGGAAGAGACTGTCACGGAGGCACTTAGACAGGCTACAGAGGGTCGTCCAGGTCCTGTATGGATTGACATTCCGATGGATATCCAAGGCAAGGAGATGGATAACTTTGATGTTATTGAAGAACTGAAGAAAGCAGAGAGACCATTAATTCTTGCTGGTGGTGGTGTTGCTTCTTCGATGGATAGATATGACTTTAGAGATTTTGTAGCAAAGGTAAGAATCCCTGTAGTAACTACCTTTAATGCTGTTGATTTAATTACAGATGATGACCCTTACTTTGTAGGTAGGGTAGGTATTAAAGGAACTCGTGCTGGCAACTTTGCTATGCAGAACTGTGATTTCCTTTTGGTCTTAGGTTCTCGTTTTGCTGTTCCTGCTACAGGGTATAACTATAAGACTTTTGCTAGGGATGCCAAAGTAGTAGTGGTTGATATTGATAAGCAAGAACATTCTAAAGATACTGTTAAGATTGATCACTTTATTCATAGTGATATTAAAGATTTTGTGAAGAAGTTTGAGTATTCTTCTGAGTGTGATGAGTGGCAACAGAAATGTGTAAAATGGAAAAAGAATTGGCCAATAGTTCCATCATATAGGTCAGATGAAGAAGGTATTGACCTCTATGATTTTATGGGAAGACTTAATAAGCATAAACCTGATGGAAGTGTGGTCATTTCTGATGCTGGGTCTGCTTATTATGTTGGGTGTCAAGCAACAAAGATTAAAGGTAATGATAGGTTTATAACATCAAGTGCTCAGGCAGAGATGGGATTTACTGTACCTGCATGTATTGGTGCTGCATTTGCTGGTGCTGAGTGTGTGATAGGAATTACTGGTGATGGTTCTCTTCAGATGAACATCCAAGAACTACAGACAATTCGTCACCATAATCTTCCAGTTAAATTGTTTGTATGGAATAATGAAGGGTATCTATCTATCAGAACTACGCAGAAGAAATTCTTTGAGGGTAGAGAGATAGGAACTGATGAGGAGAGTGGAGTCTCTTTCCCACATCTATATGATATTACTAATGCGTATGGTTTAGATTATTTGGGTGTTCATAACTATGCTACACTTGACTCAGCTATGGATGTAATTTTTAACACGGATGGACCTATGGTTATAGAAATTATGTGTCAGAAATGGCAGGAGGTTGTTCCTACTTTACAAGGTAGAAAGAATGCTGATGGAACGATTAGCGCACCTCCATTAGAAGATATGTATCCTTTCTTGCCGAGAGAGGAGTTTTATGATAACATGATAGTGGACCCGGTGGAATAGCATGCCAGCAGATAATAAAGATAAGGTAACTATTCTAAAGTTACAAAAACAAAAAGAGAATGATGTAAAGACTGTTGGGGTAACAGCATATGATTATCCTCAGGCACTCATGGCAGATAATGCTGGAGTGGATTGGGTCCTGGTAGGAGACTCCTTAGGGATGACTACTCTGGGTTATAAGACTACCATTCCTGTAACGATGGATGATATGCTTCGTTCTGCTAGGGCAGTCTCTAGGGGTGTTACGAGGGCATTTGCTGTGGGTGATATGCCTTACATGTCCTACCAGATATCTAATGAGGAAGCAGTCAGGAATGCTGGTGATTTTATCAAGGCAGGAATGGATGCTGTTAAGGTAGAAGGATGTATGGTAGAAAGGATTAAAGCAATATGTGACTCTGGTATTATGGTTATGAGTCACCTAGGATTAACACCACATACTCGTGCTAAACTAGGTGGGTATCGTGTCCAGGGTAAGACAGCAGACCAGGCACAAGCAATTTTAGATCAAGCACTTAGTCTTCAAGAAGCAGGATGTTCATTCTTGTTACTAGAAGCGATGCCTAGGGAAGCATCAGCACTTATTGCCGACACCCTAGATATACCAGTCTATGGTATTGGTGCTGGTGATAAGGTGGATGGTCAATTGGTTATTATGCATGATTTGATTGGATTGTTCTGGGAGTTTAAGTCTAAGTTCGTTAAGAGATATTGTGAAGCAGGACAATTAATTCAGTCTGCGTTGACCGATTATGTTAATGAAGTTCGGGAGTTAGAATTCCCTTCATCAGAGAACTTCTATGAAATTAAAGATGATGAACTTGAAAAACTACTAGGGGACTCTAAGTGGAAGTATGAAAAAGGGTAAGATTCTTTTTACTGGCGGTAATGGATTTCTTGGTCGCCAAATCATTCCTCTCCTAGAGGAAGAGGGTTGGGATATTGTAAGACCTCGTTCTACTAAGGTTAGACTTGAAGTAGATACGGAGGTTGATACTTTATTTGATGATGGTGTTTATTATGATGCTATTATTAATGCTGCATTAGTAGGTGGAAGAAGGGATGCTGATGATAGTATGGATATTTTTTATAGAAATATGATGATGTTTGAAACCCTATTCAGATATGTGGATAGGTGTGGATGTTTTATTAACTTTGATAGTGGTGCATCATTAGGTCGTCCTGCTGTTAGTGAGAGACCACAACCATCTGACTTAGGAGAGATTGTACCAGGAGACCCTTATGGGTTTTCTAAGTATTGTATTGCTCAGAGAGTAGTCAATCATCCTAAGGGAAGGAACCTTAGAGTATGGGGATGTTTTGGTGAACATGAAGAATCAACTAGGTTCTTTGCTACTAATGTTAAAAATTATATTAATAAAGAACCTATCACCCTTATCAAAAATAGGTTTATGGATTTCATCTATGCTGATGACCTTTATAAGATAGTAAGTTATTTCCTTAACATGAAGGAGAGAACTCATGTAAAGGATGTAAATTGTGTGTATCAGGAAAAATATCTTTTAAGTGAGATTGCTGAGATAATTAATAACTTGGATGATTATAAGGTAGAGATAATTAGTGAAGGACAGTATCCAGAACATTCTTATTGTGGTGCTCCTAATGATCTTGGAATAGATTATCTCGGATTAGAGCAGGGTATCCGTGAGTGTTGGTCTAAATGGAAGTAATAGTGTATAAGAAAGTTTTTGTGAATGGAACCTTTGATCTTCTTCATAGGGGACATATAGAACTCCTAAATTATGCACGAAAACAAGGTGGACATGTTTGCGTTGGTATTGATACAGATGATAGGGTAAGAGAGAAGAAGGGTCCTAGTAGACCCATATTTAATCAGGAAGAAAGGAAATATTTTCTTGAGAGTTTGAAAGCAGTAGATGAGGTTAGGTTATTTTCTAATGATGCTGAACTAGAGGGGTTGGTAAAATCCTATCAACCTGATATAATGATTGTAGGTTCTGATTGGAAAGATAAATCTGTTATCGGATCTTATTGGGCTGCCAAGTTGATATTCTTTGATAGAATTGGTGAGTATGCAACCACAAAAACAATTGAAGATATTATTAATAGGAGATAGTTGTACTGATGAGTATGTCTATGGGACCTGTGAGAGGTTGAACCCAGAGGCACCTGTACCTATCCTTAATCTTAGTAGAAAAGAAACTACTAGAGGAATGGCATGGAATGTAAGAGAGAATCTTATGTCCTTTGGTATGGAAGTTTTTATTCTTACAAATGGGGAGTCTATTACTAAGACAAGATATATTGATGAGAAATCTAATCAACATATTTTAAGGGTGGATGATGAGTCTCCTCTTGAACCGATGGATTATGAATTGCCGGAGGATGAATATGATGCTCTTGTTATTTCTGATTATGATAAGGGATTTCTAACACAGAAAAAAATATTTGAATTGGTTGATTGGTTTGATGGTCCTGTCTTTATTGATAGTAAGAAAACAACTCTACCAGGAACTGCATTTGTAAAAATTAATGAGGAAGAGTTTAAAAAGATAACGCATTATAATCCAGAGACTTTAATTGTAACTAAGGGTGGTAAAGGTGCGGAGTATAATGGTAAGTTGTATGATGGAGAAAAGGTAAAGGTATATGATGTAGTAGGAGCAGGTGATACATTTCTTTCTGCTTTGGTTTACTTTTATCTATTATGTGGTACAATAGAGAAGGCTATTCCTTATGCTAACAAAGCATCAGCAATTGCCGTTCAAAACTTTGGAACCTATGTTTTAACGGAGAACGATGTCAAAGACTTATGTGATTGATATTGACGGAACCATTTGTGATTGGGAACCGGGAAGGGATTATACTCTTTCGCAACCTTTCCCAGAAAGGATTAAAACTGTTAACAAACTATATGATGAAGGACATACTATAAAGTATTTTACTGCACGTGGAATGGGTAGGTTTAAAGGTAATAGAGATAAGGCGGTAGAATCGTTTCATGCTATTACAGAGAGTCAATTAGACAGATGGGGGTGTAAATACCACCAATTAATACTTGGGAAACCAAATGGAGATCACTATATAGATGACAAAGGAATCAATGATAATGACTTCTTCGGAAATTAAAATGGTCCCCAAGGGATGGGGATATGAGAAGTGGATTGCTAATAGCGAACTTTACTGTGGCAAACTTTTGTTTATCAGAAAGGGTCATAGATGTTCGTGGCACTATCATACTAATAAAGATGAAACATTCTATATACAAAGCGGTGAAGTTCTGCTAATATATGGAGACTGTGATGACATGGAAAAGGGAAAGATGAAAGTTCTAGGACCAGGAGATAAGTTCTATGTCTATCCTGGACTAAGGCATCAGATGCAGGCAAGAGAGGATACTGAATTATTTGAATTCTCTACTCAGCATTTTGATTCTGATAGTAACAGGATTGAACCTGGAGATTGATTATGAATAGGATAGAAGACTATAATGTCTTGAAGAATAAGATTGTTAAGTGGATTAAAGGGTATTCTGATACCAATAACATTCAATCTTTGGTTGTGGGTGTATCTGGTGGAATTGATTCTGCTGTGGTAT
>Ga0080013_1001810_pt1 | contig 27125 bp, 33 predicted proteins | sample ETNvirenome_6_85_FD_69236 | JGI IMG/M metagenome (GOLD analysis project Ga0080013, IMG submission 69236) | Marine viral communities from the Pacific Ocean - ETNP_6_85 (SPADES assembly) (version 2) | ecosystem: Environmental > Aquatic > Marine > Oceanic | place: Pacific Ocean | collected 2013-06-19 | reverse complement strand
AGTATCGGCCCACCCTTTGTGGCAAGGGTGCGCCCAATTGCACCAATCCCTCCAATGACATACGGCGCAATACTGGAAAGCACGTCGGGGCCCAATTCAAAAGCTGTCTCTAAAGGCTTTCTACGTGCGGTTACAAGCACCCCATCTTCTCGCAAACTCTTCTCCCACTCTTCCCCGGCTTGGATTGCTGGGTCTGCCCTCAGTTCTTTACCAAATTTTTCTAGTGTATCAAAAATATCCTTATTTCGGTCTCCAAGCCCGACGGCCGTGCGGGCCTTAGCAATGCCAGCATGCCACCGCTTCAACGATGGGCTCACCTCAACCACCTGCTCCTTCCCCTCAAGGGCCTTACCAGTAACCACATCTCCAAGTTTTGGAGTCTCAAATTTTCTTTTTCGCTTATGTTTATCATAAAATGCCTTAGCCTGTTGCATTGTGTCGACTGAAAAATCTGCACTACTCAAAAATGTTTGAGTCACACCAGCACCAAACTTACGCGCTGCCTTTTCCGCTCGTACCGGCAATGTTGGTTCTGGCTCTTTACCGACCGCTGGCCGTACTATTTTTTCTTGGAATCCAGCACGCGCCCTTTCATAAATACCCCGGGAGTCAATCGGGGTTTTTGCGCGCTCAACCATCTCATAAATTGATTTTGGCTGTTCTTCTCTTTGTCGCTGAGTCACTCTTCGTACGGCTTGAGCACTCGGGAGGTCGCCGCTTATTGTAGAAATTCCACGCCTGGTCAATTGTTTTTGAAGCGCCGGGTCAACCCTGTGTGTACGCGCAACGCCTAAGCGATCTGTGAGTTTTTTTACAATTGAAGGAAGTGCCATAATATTTGATTATCTTATTGTCCTTTTTGCTGCATTCTCATCTGTAGCAGTTGTGCAAACGGATCATTTGCCGCGCCAGAGTATTTTCCCTTATCTTTGTCATATAAAAACTGGTCTGCATTTTGTACATTTTTTGGATCTATGCCCTGTGTTCTTAGTTTACGGAGTTCTTGTGGAGTGTAACCCCCCGGGTTTTGCCCTTCTTCGGTTTTTTGGGTACGCGCTTTTACCCCGGTTGCTCCACCGCCAGCCTTCCAGCGGTCATACTCTGCGTCTGCTTCTGGGTCTCCTTTTTCTGGCGCAGTCCCGAAAGTAGTTGAATACCACGCTGAGAATGAGTTAGGGAAGGTCGTACTTGTCTTTCCTCCACCACCGCTCGCTACCTTTGTTTTCCCGGTATCTACACGCCACAATTCTTCACCGGTGCCCTTATCCATACCAACACGGTACACCTTACCGCCTACGATCATGTCCATTTCTGTGACTTTTGGATCAGTTTGTTTCAATCCGCGCACGGTGATATCAGTACCAGGTACTTGATATTCCTTACCAGCGTCAAGAGTTTTGGCAACATTGAGGAGTTTAATACCTTGGTCAAACATAGCCTTTTCATTTTCGGCCATGTATTCGTCAAAGTATGACTGATATTGTGCTTGGAGCGTTCCAGGAGTGTACCCAGCCTCTTCTTCAAGCATGGTAATTTCTTCTGGACTGAGGTCTTCTAGTGGGATTCCACTTGTAGCCATGCGCTTGATTTCATCACGTACCTCAAGCATCTGTTCTTCAATCTGGTCTGCATACCCACGGATGATGTCCTCTTGATTCATTAGGAGGGATTGTTTTTCCTCAAATCGTTCACGGGCCAAGTCGTACATTTCTTGAGCATATTTCCAATCATCACGCTTTCCGGTAAGGATCGCCTTACGTTCTGACTGTTCAGCCATCATAATGGTTTGTTGTTGTGCTGATTCAAGTGAGCTTACTTGGCGGTCGTACTCACTACCAAGTTGTGCAAGTTTTCCGCCGACACCTTCAAATCCTTTTGCACCATAATCTTCCCCAACGAGAGAAGAGAGGCCCACCCAAGCACTTGTATCAAGTCCACCATATTTCGCTGCTGAAGAAAGATTGCTTGCACGCCCTTGTACAGCCTGCTCTTTCGCTGCCGCGATCATTGGATCGTACCGCATGCCAGCCATTTCACCGGCTTTTCTGATACGCTCTTCGTCTGTCGAGGTGATTGTACTGATATTTTGTCCTGCTTTTTCAAGAGTATCTAGTGCCCCAGTAAGATAATCGTCTGGATTGAGATTCAAAAGTTGGTTTGTAATATCTTGATAGCGTTGATTCGCTTGATTGAGCATTGATTTTACTCCTGAGATGTTTGCTTGTGCGTCACTAATTGCTGTTGACTTGTCTGCTGAAGGAGTCATTACTGGGCTTGTGGCATTAAGAGATGGTAAAGCTGAGCTACCCTTCGGTGCTGCTGCTTTTGGCGCTTCTGTGAAGCCACCAACGCGCTTAAAGTAGTCAGCCGCCCCTGGGTCAACCATTCTTTCCCTACCACGTTTATCGTATAAAGTAACTTTTTCCCCACCGGTCATGGTGAAAGTTCGCCGATTTTGTTCTTCAGCCATAATGTTGAATTATTGGAATACACGCAAAAGGTCGCGATCGTAGCCGCTTGGCTCCGGTACGACATGGAAACCGTACTGTAGGATTTCCCATTGTTGATTCTGCCCACTAGAAGCAAATTCAACCTGAGCACTGTAAAACGAAATACGTTTTAGCTCTTTGCTTAAATAAATACGGAATTTCTTTTTCCCTGATATGTTTTCATTACTACCAAATCTCTCAAAACCGAATGGATGGAAACCAAATAGGTTGTATCCACCGGAAATGTATCTATACTGATTATTACTTTCTGTTGCCTCGAAGTCTGTCGTATATGTTTGCGTATACCCGTCCTCATCAAGTAGCAATGAAATGCTGATAGTCGTATTGTCTGCGATATATCCCTCTACATAAAAGCTGTCGAGTGTCTTCAATAGGTGTGGTGCGCCGAATGTCTCTTCACGTGATCGCCAGTTTGCGGTCGTATCGTACTCATCATCAAGTGGAATCTCTGTAAATTTGTAGAAGTTGGTTGTTACCCCATCTCCGTAATACAACTCTTCTTCACCATCAAAGTTTGCAATGGCGATATCACCGATATTGAGCCCGAGAATTGGGCTATCCCACTGGTTCAGCCGGAAGTCATAAACAAGAATTGTGTCGTTTGCGATGCTCTCGCTGGTGCTCTTTCCAGAAATATATCCTTTGTTTTTCCAGTACACACCAACACTCTCTGACCAGTCAATTGCATCTGCTGTTGGTTTTATTATATCAGAAATTGGGATTGCTTGCGGATAATCAACACTTTCAACACGAGATAAGCTCATTATTTCGTTATTTGGGGTGATGAAAATGATCCCATTTCCACCAGAAAAGATAGATTCATCACTCACCGCACCCAACGTTTGGCTTTTCCCGTCATGTGGTTTGATCGGTTTCACAATAGGCAAGTCGTCCCCGTCCTGTGTAAACGTCACAGATTTAATGAGGTTACGCTTAAACACATACATGACTCCTTCATCAAGTGCCATACCAACAATTCCACCACCACCTTCAGGCATGTTAATCAATCCACCTTGTTCTGCGGTACGTGGCGCTGAAAAAGTAAAGTCTGTTGCGTCTGCAATTGCCGAGTAGAAGAGTGTTTGGGTAGAACTCGCCACGCCAGACACAAACATTCTTGTATCAGAGACGAGCAGCTTGTTCCCTTTAGGAGCTGCTGGGAATGTCTCAACTACTTGTGCCACACCGCGCCCACTATCACAATCAACCGTTGAAGCTGCAATAGTGAATGTAGTTGCTGTTTTTGCACTGTATGCTAGATCAGTCTCACAAAATGTAATTGTCCCCGTTGCTGGGAATAATGTCGTATCATCTACCTGAATTGTAGTACTACCCACACCAACGTTATCTGTGAGCACCGCCACGTTTCCAGTCCATCTACTATAGGCCTCTACTGCATTACCAAAATAAACGTATGATGTTTGGTCAACATTTGTATTGTGGTCTGCAAATCCAAAATCTGCGCCGGATGTATAGCCGTTTTCTAAAACCTCAAATTGAGAAACATCTGGATGCTTATATACGAGCTTATCAGAGTACGACCCCATCATAATATTTGTTCCATCACGCTTTCTGAACGTGTGCATTGACGTAATCGGTGATGTGGTTACACTCTTGGTTGCTGTTGCCGGGAACAATTCATATCCAAGGTCACGGACCGAAATGCGGTCTCCGTTGTTGATATAAGTATTTTGCCCCACAGGGTTTCCACCAGGAGCAATTTTCTGTGGGTCTGCCTTCGTTTGATATCCAGTAAATTGATCGAAAACAAACCATTGCCCTTGATCTGCAAGTCCTGCGCCCCCGACACTGGCATCCTCAGCGCTTCCATTACCTGCATTTATTCCTGCAAATACGGCAACGCTTAAAAGCGCGATAAATGTAAACGCGCTTAAAACGAAGCTGGCTAACTTTAATTTAGTCTCAAACTGTTCCACCATATCGTGTGTTTCGATAATCATTCTGGAATCTCCAGTATGAGTTTGTAATTTGAGGTGTTACGCTCTTGTGCCGATCTTTAAGCTTGTTCTCTGCATTCGTTCTGAAACTGTTGAAGTCCGCGAGCGCTGCTCTGTCCTGCCGGTTACTGAGCACATAGATACCTGCTGAAAACATGATGAACGATGACCATTCTGGAGGGCCAACCAAATTCGTATCTGTCGAGTACTGTTCACTTGCGTCAAGGAAAAACTCTTGGAGTGTTTCGTCGCTCTCTTGCACCATGTATTTTGTGTAGTACCAGAGGTCGAGAAGTACCCATGATCTGACATAAGAAGCGTCTCTGTAGTATGTTCCGCTTGCTGCGCCTGTGAGGATCAAAGATTCATATCCAAATGAGCTTCCGTTTACTGTTCCCTGAGTTGAAGCAGTATTTAGGTCAATTGCGATAGTGTTCCACGCGTCTGCTTCAAATGCTTGTCCAGAGAATTGTTCTGTGACTGTTGCGTACAGATAGTTTGAATCATCAGGACCATATTTCAACGTAATGGAAGTTGGTACGGCATCAAGATATACGTCAACAAAGTAGTATTTTTTCTTATAAAGTGTGTCTGCGAAAGCGGTAAATGTGTTTTCTAGTGTTGTCGCACCTGTATTGCTTGTATTGGTAAATCTGATACTCCCAGATCCTTCCTTGTATGTGACCTGATCTAAAACCTCACCAGACGCATCATCTGACGTTGTGAAGCTTCCAAGTGCATTCGCACCCTCTACGAGCCGTGTAGCTGCGTTTTCGTCCTTATACCGGCATCCAAGACGCACTGAGCCACTTTGGTGTATTTCTGCCCAATCGTTTCTATAATCTTTGTCTTCAAAAAATTCATTGTATGATTGAAACTTGAAACGAGCACGGTCTCCGTACTCTTTCTTGTCGTTGTCAAGGTATGATAATTCATCGTAATCACTCGGCAACGGATACTCGACGATCCCATCAAACACACGAACAGTTGTCTTATGTCTGCGGAATGGCAGCTTGTAGTTTGCACGCTCTACCTGCAATGCAAGATCAATGGCGCGCACTTTCTCCTGCTCACCGGCATTTGCAAATACTTGCCATTGATCCATTGCATTAAGTATGCGTGATAGAGGTGTCCCTAATAACATAATTATTGGTATTTAAGAATTTCAATAATTGGATTCGCGAGTGTGAAAACATTATTTGCATCTGCATTACTCCACTGTGCTGTAACTGATACGGTAAAATCACTCGATGTATCAATTGCAAGACTTCCATCAGCCCATCCATGTACTTGAGCGTCATCTTCCTGTGTCTGGGCTGCCTCTTGGTTTAGTTGGATATTGAGTGTCCCATACTGCGCACTTTCACTTCCATTAGCCAAAATCAATGCCGTTATCTCTCCATTTGTATCAGTCGTCTGCCCCCCTGCTCCATATCCTATCGCATGTGATGCAATTTCGCTTCCATTTATACGAACGTGTATCGTCAATATCTGACCTGCAGAAGCTACTGTCCTATTTCTTTTTACCGGTATAGTGATTCTAATCCCGTTCGTACTTCCAAGTGTCCCGCCTGGAAGAGTCGTTGTCACAATAGTAGTGAGATCTGTTGTATTACTTATTCCTGTTGCCCCGGGAGATGAAGTAGCCAATTGAGAATAGTTATGTACGTGAAGACTATCTGCATTGCTTCCATCAAGTAAATTATTAATATTTTGACCATTGATCGTGGTCGTTGCAAGTGTACTTGTACCATTCACCACAAGGCTACCATCAACATTCAAATTTCCTGTCGTCGTCACTGATCCGAATGTCTGTCCGCCCGTCCAGGTCTGTTCGTCTGAGGTATCAAGATAAAGCCCATTTGCATTACTCTCAATACCCCCTGTTGAGCTCACTGCTTGGTACAAGTTCCCTGAGTCATCAAATACCAACCCTTTCGTTGAAGATGCCTTAACGTAAATCCTTGAACTCTCAATACCAATACCGGCCGTGGTAGATGCAGTGAGTTGCGAGACAGCCGAGGACGCAAAATTATAGCTACTCACAAATCCATCGTCACTCCATTGCAAGTTGGCACCGTTTGAGCGGATACCAAATGTTGTATTTAGGAGGTATAGTGTTCCACTTGTGAATGTCTTGAGCCCACCAATACTTTCGGTGCTGTCCTTATCAGCAAGCTGCTCGTAAACATAGTGTACATTACTCATCACAACAATAGATCCGGCGTTATGAGCCTTTCTATTCGCCGCGACCGACGCTTCGCTGGTCCCGTAGAAAGCAAGTCCGCGAGTACATGTAGAAAAGTTAGGGCTTGAGATTGCTGTACACTTCGCAATTTCCTCACGACTTCCACCCGGTTCGATTGTTAGGAATGCCGCTGGTTGAATATCAGAAGTTGTAAGCGCGTACCCATCAAATGTATTAAAAGACGACACCGGCACCGTCGCCTGATTCGACGTCATTGAGCTTGATAGAGTGGTTTTATATCTTGTGACGACAGAAAACCCAAGTGGCTGATTGTCTTCTAGGTATGGGTCACACTCGTCTGCAAGACAAGTAAACTCACGTAATACCTCAAGCCCCCCAAAGCCAATCTGTTCCCCATCATCTGGTGCAGGGGCAATGACTTGCACGAGCTGTGGCACTGTGAGCTCCCAGGCTCGCTCTGGCACTTGTTCAAGCTCCTCTTGGGTCATTGGGTCGTTTTCGTTGTTTCTAACCCTATCAACCCAATAATCCACCGTTTTAAGGCAGATTTCTAAGTCAACATTTTGGCCATATGTTCCAGTGTAGTTTTCAATCTCACACTCTTCAGCAAGTTCAATGCGCTCCTCAACGCTCGGAAGAGAAAGGCCCTTAGATTGATATAAATCCCATAGTGACGCGTGTACGTCTGTTGCTAGAGCTACTAGACCAGTAGCCACAAGGGTAATAATTGCAATGTATTTCTTCATAGCGAGAGTTATTTACGAGTAGTTCCAAGCATTTTCTTGGTTTTATAATCTGCTCCGAATGCGAACACACCAACAATCGCCGTTATGTAGATTGCAGTATCCAAATCAATAACCCCTTTCAAAACAATAAAGTCCGCCGTAAGGTTAACAACTGCCACTATTGATGCTTTTTTCCCATGTAGAAATTCAAGTAAATTATGCATATTATTGGATGAATGGATAGCGCTCTCCAAGAGGTACGGCCTCTAAAAGAGTTTTATTAACTCGGGTAAGTCCTGTTTTTCTGAATAGCTCCTGGAATGTGCGCATATCGTCTTCACCGGAAACATGCCTCTTCTTTCCTTGCTCAATCACATAGCACCGTGAGTCATTCAAGTGGTCGTGGGCTTTCACCATCTTTCCTTCATTTTCTCGTAAAAAAAATGGCATAAGGAGTTTTGGATCCATCATTGGTCCGCCGTTTTCACCCTTCAAAATGTATGTTGTGTAGTATTGGCGACCAAATACTGTTTCGCTGTAGGCCTTCCCGTGGTCTCCGTAGTATTCTCCGAAGGTCTGCGGTGTCTCTAGGAATGTTTTATTCCCAGTGACGCGGTATTGGTGTGCCCCTATTTTAGCCCCCAGGAATTTTAGTAGGAAGTTTGGGGCTTTGGGGTTGTTCATTGCTGAGCACCACCCTGAAGCTGTTGTTGGGACAAATCCCATATCCAGTGCCTTCAAGAGTTCATTGGTAGAGCTGATCTTCTCATATCGATCCATTTTGTATACCGGTGCTACTGTTCTATACAGTTTTTCTGTTTCGGCATCCCACTTTGAATACTCACTCCATCGCATGTGGACGTTTTCATCCGGCATAAGATGGTATGGGATAAGCCCATGTTTTGTGATGACCTCAAGTGGAGCACGTGAATAGCTAAATCCATTTCCATTCACCATCCCGAGCCTTACCATCATGCGCATGGTTGCTTTTACACTAAACCGAACACCAAGCTGTTCTGAAATCGCCAAAACAGTCGCGGCAGCAGTACAAATGTTGTCTTTTTGTAGGAATTGATACCTAAAGTAGGAAACAGGATAGTATTTTGGTTTATACTTCCCCAAAGATAGTCCTAGTTTTGCCTCAAAATCTCGCGGATCTTTCCGTTCGCTCAAAAGCCCGGAGCCACCTAAAGCACGGAGGTACTGTGCTTGTACCATGTTCCTCGCTTTCCAGTAGAGTTTTTTAAGCTTTTTCATAGACGGGCATTATTTTATAAAACGTGAGCCACGGCGCTCAATCATGTATCTAATTGACTTCATCATGTATGCCGGGAATCTGCGCGGTTTCCCGTGTCTATCCAGAAAGTGAATAAAGTTTATATTCCTCTTATCAATAAGTGTCCACGGGTTGAACATGACATTTCCGATGAACCACTCCTCACCAAACCACTGCCATCCATCTTCACCAACATTTCCTCCCCAACTATTGAGAGCTCCGATATATTTTCTTCCAGCGATCATTCTCGCTTTTCCTGCATACATTGCATGCGCCCAGTCAATATTTGCATCTTTCACAGGATATGCACGTCTCCATGTGCCATTATTTTTACCCTTTACCCCCATTACAAGCCCATTTCCATCACGAATTGCTTGAGCCATGAGGTCAATATTGTTTCTTGCGCGGATCATGCGCGCCTCTTTACTCTGATAATTGCGAGCTAATTTATACAGTTCTGGTGTCACCCAGGACTTACTTATCATAAAATCCTCTTTTGGAGGTTTACTATCGTTATATGATGGCACGTCTCGCTCCAAATTTGCCCCGTATTTGACGAGATTAAGCGCTCCATCACGCAAATATGCTCCCTTCCCTTTTCCGATGCTTATTTGCGAATATACAGCCTTTGCTGAAAGCTCATCAATAAAATCCTTTGTCTTATCCAAATACACTGGTAGTAACTCAGCAGCGTTTAGAACATGCCCATAAGATGCGAATGCTTGACCAACACAAGAGCTTGATCCGTTTTGATTCTTAACTGGGAGACGAAAGCCAAGCTCTCGCTCAATATCGAATCCTTTTTCCCAGTCAAAAGATGCGGAACCAAGTGCTAAGTGGTCGTATTCATAATCACGATCATCTCGTATGTCTGGTACTGCACCTGTTCCAAATTCCATCATACTATTTGAAAAACATTGTTGATATTACTTGCCATACTAAACCACCAACAAGACTACCAGTAGTGGCATATGCAACGACTTTTGTTCTAAATTTGAGGTTCACACGCGATTCGCTATCAATATAACTTTTAATACTTTGATAATTTTTTGTATGTTTGCCGTCAACATCCTGCATTTCAGCACGCAAAACCTTGATATCCTGGCGCCATTCGTGACGAAAAGACTCAAACATTTTCTCAATTCTATTCTGTGTCTCAGCCACATGGCCCATCTGCACAGCCATGACAGCCATATCTTGTGTGAGTTTGTGAATTGGATTGTTTATAGTTTTTTCCCCCATAAAAATTACTCTTTAGGAATTGATTGATTAGGCTTTGGGGCCAATGTAAATTGAGGTTGTGTGATGTGGATCATCATCCCGTACTTATCCAAAATCTTCTTAATCTCTGCCATACACTTCTCTGCATTCTCACGCGCAAGTCGTCTTTGCTCGACGATTTTCTTTGCTTCCTCTAATTCTTGATTTAGGTCTACTTTTTTACTTTTCTTCTTACTTTTTGAAGAAGCATTTTTGTTTCTTGCCATATGAAAACTTTTTACTTTATAAAGATATTATACCATTTTTTCTATTATTCTGCACGAAATTTTTGTGTAGGCTTTTCCTTATCCATATTATTCAGCCCTGTGATTGATAATTTCATTCACAATACCGGCAGCGGTACCCAGATCCGTTCTCCAACCACTCTTCATATCAATTTTATTTTGTATTAGTGTAGCGATATCGTTATCACCGTCAGCAACAGCTTGCTGCTTATTTTGTATTAGTGAAGTAATTTCGTTATCAAGTTCGGTATCTTTAGCAATAATTTCAGCAGACAACCCATCATCGAAGATATCTACAGTAAAATAGATATGTCCCTCAGATCCGTCAACAATAATATTTGATGGCATAATTTATGCGTTAGTTATTAATACTTTTACGTCAGATGACCACTGTAAGTTTGTTGCAGCGGCACCTGTTACTCTAACTCTTATATCAGTCCCATTTGTATCTAGCGTGCAGTCCCAACCTGCTACGTCCTCTGCTGTGTGACTATTAGTCGTTGCTCCCACCTGTGCTAACACTCCCCCATCATTCTTAAACGTTCCTACCCGGATATAGGATGCTGCGTTTGAACCATCATCCTCTATAGTAGATACACGAGCTTCGAGATGTATAATAGTGTTGTTTGTCGTCGGGATAATTTGAGTTGTAGTTACTGTGGCATCTGTAGTAGCAACCTCTTCTTGGTATGTATAAGATCCATCAAATTTAGCCATCCCTTGCCGTTGAATATGGTATCGACCGTGTCGTCCGTTGCTGTTTCCTTCACCAGGAGATTCCTTTACATCCCCACCGTCACCAGAGGTTGTGTCCAGGAGGTTTGCATTACCTGCTAGTGTTATCCATGAGCCTCCATCTGGGTTAGTTATTGCAGATGCATTCTGGTATGCGCTTGCGGCACCGCAGACAAAGTCCCAAGTTTCACTATCAGTTTCCATCGACCAGCTAGAGCTTTCAAAATCAGCATTATTAAGCTCACCACAGCGAAGCCCCTTAAAGTTTAAGGCAGAGTGGTAAGCATTATCGGTATTTGGATTAAAGTTTCTCTTAACTACGAATACAGGATCGTCTTGGGGAACAATATCTTGGTCTCTGTCCCGCTGATTCGCATCAGCCAAAACTCCTTGCCTTCCACAAAAACTAGAAACATACCACCCAGCCTGGTCAAACGTCCCATCATATCTCATGTAAAACAATGAAGAATTTGGCTCACCAAGTTCGAAGCCACACTGCCCACCATTCTTTGTTGTACGGAAAATTGCTCGCAGATTCCATGCGCCACCTGTAGTAGGGCCACCATTTATGAATGCAATTTGATCCCCAGAAGCTTCAAGACGAAGCATCTCTGACGAAGTCATCGTAAAGTAGTTTAGTGCCCCGTACTTTTTCCAGGCAAAGTATCCGTGCTCTGTTCTGTCCGCCTTGAATATCGCAAACGCAGGTTCCAGTTGTCCATCTAGTAGAGCCAAGTCTTCCCCAATTATTCCATTACCGATTGCTAATACTGGAACATCTGTAGCGTCCCCTGTAGGTAGGTCAATTTTAAGCATTCCCGCATTTGGGTCGGTGTTGTCCCATCCAACCATTGACTGTGTTGACCCAAAAATGACTTTAACCTCATTTTCCATGATGAGGTCTCCAGTCATTGTGTCACCAGTAACATTGACGTACCGATCGTCAAGCACGGCATATCCTGGCCATGGTTGTTGTACTCGTGAGCCGTGCATAAATTATGGTGTATTAGTTAGAGCCACCAGCCATTCCGTCTACAGTGAAATAAGATGATGTTACTGCGATACTTACATTTCCTGCCGTACCGGGGTTTGCGTTATATAGATACATCATCGTTGACGTTACTGTGCCGTCTGGAAGTGCATTCATACAACGTGATTTTGGGCTGAACCCACCTGAAGGGCTTGCGAAGTAATCACAGTGAGGAATAATCCCCCATCCGTTAGCATGAGAAGTTAGTGCCATTGCATACCGCATCTCCCCAAAAAATCCATCATCTGAAAGACCTCCTCCAATGTCTATAGTGGTTGTACCCCCAGAAACAGAGGTGTTGCCACCGCCAACATTTCCGAAGGTGAATGTTTGGGACACGGTTCCATCACTGATAGTGATTAGATCACTTGAGCCAAGTGATGACGCATTACCAAGGAAATTCAGTGACCCTGTAGCAGAAGTGGCGCCAGACGCTTCTTGAAAGTCTTTTTCATTGAATTGAATAGCCTCTACGCCTAACGCTACGCCACCACCGCCACCACCTGTAGGCTTGGTTGTGGTTACAAAGCTCAATGTTGTTGTGTTCCATTCAAGGATATCGGTTGCCTGAATCCCGTGAGTGTTAATAAGTTGAGAAAGATGAGCAACTCGTCGTGCCCCTACGTTTTGTTCTTCGATTCTTTGTACTTTGTACTCAGTGTATTTATAGTCGAGCCCAAAACCTAATACAGCAAGAGCTACCACACCGAGACCTATGAGCAAGTGTTTTACAAATGCGCCTCTTTTATTCATATAAAAAGTGATTAAGTAATTTCTTTAGTAGTCCAATTAACTGTATCTAGTACCGTATCACTGGCAATATATAGCACCTCTCCACCTTTCATTACCACATCGATCCGAGAATCAAATTTATTCCCATTTGTCGCAGAAGGAGCACCATCGTTATCAAAACCCCACCTCATCTGTCCCACTGCTGTCTCAGGAGCCACAGAAAGCTGATATGGCTCTGTTGGGACTGTACTTGGGACTGCATACCATGTGTCTGCCAAAGTGAGCTCTCTCTGCCCATTTACGCCGGTTCCACCAAGAGGAGCAACAGACTCTTCAGTCGCAGGATTGATATTGATCCCGAGCTTATTCGCAATTTTTACCAGGAGGGCGACTTTAGCCATATACTATTTATATTCAATACCAGCTTCCTCAAACTTGCTTTTAATAAACATCTCCTTTTCAACCAAGGATTCCTTTTGTCTCACGAGGCTGAATTGAAGTTTTTTATTTTCTTTCTCCAGTTTTTCGTTCTCTTGAGCCTTCTTTTTTACAGATTTTTCTAAATCTTTTAGCTCATCACGCTTGGTTTTCATCAATAATTCTGTATCGTGCTTCTCTTTAATAACGAGATCACGCTCTGTGGTAATGTTTTTGAGTTGTTCTTCAGCCAAGCCAACATCTGTACGCCGCTCATCAAGTGTTTCTGTCACTGTTGTGAGCTCTTCATTTAGCTGAACAATCTCATTTTCTACATTTACGAGGTCAGAAGAGAGCGCTGCGGCCTGTTCACGCGCGCGCTCTTCTTCCTCTGCCAGTAAAGCAAGCTGGTCCTTGAGTGTATTTATCTCATTTTCCAGCTCTTGTTCCTTCTCTTGAAAACCATTCATTATTTCAAGATGCTTTTTTTGTCGTTCAGCCTCAATTTCTTCCATTTCGTCCAGTTTTTCTTGGTATTTGTCCATCTCTTCCGCCATGGTCGCACGTAAATCAGCAAGTTCTTTTGACACAAATTGCACTACTTCTTCCATTTTCTCTGCTTGAGCAACGAGTTTTTGTACTCGATCCTGAGCTGCGACTTCTTTTGATTTCATATCTTCAACTGCAAGACCAAGCTGTTCTACAGCTTCCTCAGCGGTTGCTTTGCGTTGTTCTGCCTTTGCTGCCTGCTGCTCAGCTTGCGCCGCAACAACAGCCTCATCAATAGGCTCTTGAGCTTGTTGTTGTTGTTTACGTGCCATAGGGATAGTGATTATTATCTATCGTCAAACAAGTGAAGGTCTGCTGAAACAGTAGTTGTGTTGTCTGAAATAGACACAAGCTCAACACACACTTGCATAAGTCCATCGATATTGATCGTGAATTGTTGTACATCGTCTGAATCAGAGATTGTCACACCAGTTGAGGGGACAACTGCTCCATATCCTGATCCGGATACGAGGTCACAATAAAACCATTTATTGTCTTCACTACGAGCTGCGGTAAAATCGACTGTTTCACTTTCATCTTGTGGATCAACATATGATCCTTTTACCCGGAATACAGCACTATCACCAGCACCAAAGTCGTCAGAAGAAAGCACGACCTCTTTATGTCGCATGTCTCCAACATATTGTCCAACACTGTGTGCTGCCGTATTCACTGATTCAAGTATTTTATAGCTATGTCGTAATCTTGGCATATAAGAGTATAAATAAATTCACCCCTCCCCCCATCTATAGAAGAGGGAGGGAGAAATGAGTTACTTACGATACGAGCCGATTGGCAAGATCGCTTTCTTCTAGGCGATATGCTAAGCCATTAGCACAACGTACATCGACAAATACACGTCCATCTACGAGGGCCTTAACATTAGAAACAACGAGGTAACGTGGGTCTTTACGATCCATGTACTCACTTCCAACTGCAAGTGGTGCGGGTGGAGCCGGAGCTTCTTCTTTAGGCGGCTTAGGGGCTTCTACAGGAGGTTGTTCACCTTCTGAGGCCTCTGGCCCATCTTGTTCATCTTCACCGTCAGGAGAGTCGTTTTTTGGCTCCTCTGGAGAGATTACGAGGTTCATACCAGCCTCGAAACCTGCCTGGGCCACCATAGGGGCTCCAGCTAGTTCCTCTTCTGATACTTCTGAGAGTATTACCTCTACTCCTGCGTAAACCTCCGCAAGTGCCTTCACCAACTTTTTTTTATTCCCTTTAGGTTGTTCACCCATGAGAGTAAGGTTGGCTTCTAGCTCTTTGCCAGTCAGAGAACCAAGCAATTTCTTGAGTTTTGTCATAATTTGTGGTTAGGATTAAGCATCGGTTGAAGCTGATCCGTTCCATTGTAGTGCTTGCTCACCATCAGCATTGACGATTGGCAAGTTTGGTCCAAATTGCATATCAGCACCTACAAGCGCTTCTGTAATGTTCGCTGCATCGTCTAACAATCTACTAAAGATGTTGTCTACAAAACCTGTCGTAGTTGCAACAGCAGTAAAGATCACATCAGCCGCATTACGTGTGCGAGCAAGATTGCCTTGTGATTTTGCCCCTACCTTGAGGTTGGTTGCTGCGGTTGTTACGTTTTCGATAGCCGCAACTGCAAAGTCACCATCAACGTCAAAGTCATCAACTTCGATATTATCTCCGCCAACGATGCTAAGCGCTGTTTGAGCCCCAGTCTTACCACTCGCTGCTTTATGCTTCCAGCCCTTAATTTTGAGGTCGTCAGCGTTTGCAGTAGTAACGATGAAGTCGTCACAGTGGTAGTTTGAATCATTGTCTACTGTTTCAATGTCCTTCAAGAGACAGTTAGCAGCATCAATGTTCAATGCGTTTGTAAGATTGTCGATACCATTCTCCAAAACAAGGTTTTGAAGGGTTACATTGGCAGCAGCTACTTGCATTTGTGCAGTGATAGCAGTGTCGAATGTAAAGGTTGGGCGATCTGATCCGCGTCCGTGACCGATAACAGTCACACCAACAACATCGAGATCAACTCCATCAGCAGCCGTTACAGACTCAGAGTGACCAGGAAGAACATGAATCACGTCTCCGCGGTTAGCCACACAAGCCCCAATAGCTGCATCAAGTGTAGGAAAGATTCGTCCAACACCTTCCTTATCGTAGTCAAGGAGTTGTGACAATTTGTCGTAATTTGGATTTGTTCCAGCAAGAACGACAAAGGTTTTCCCTACTGTAGGTCCAGCAACAGCCAAAGAAACGGCTTCAAGCTGTCCCCAACGGTTTGATCGTGGGAATAATTCTTTCATAATTGAAAGTTATATCACCTTGTCCCACACACCGACCTCATCCCTTACGGGACCGATAGACAAGAAAGATAGTAAGTAAGGGTAGTTTTTACGCTGTACCGTCACCTTTTGAGAAGAATACACCGCGTCCTGATACAGAACAGATACCGTATCCAGCACGTACACCAGTTTGCCAGTTGTCTGTACCATCTTTTGTTTCGTACATTGCGATGGTGTGTGGACGTTCCCAGAATCCGATGTATGAAGTGGTGTATCGGCTTGAAGCCATACCCCAGTAATGACGTTTGTCAGTATCAACTTGACCAGTTGCAACGTCGATAGCTACACGAGAAAGTTTTACGTGGCGGTATTTACCTTTGTACACGTTCTTTACTTGTGGATTATCGAAGTCAGGTGATCCGATACTTTCGAGGTATTCCATTATGATGTTGCAGTCTGAAGGATCATCAGTCGTAAAGAGGATGTCCATTCGTGCTCCTGCGATCTTTTCCCCGAATTGGTTGATAGTGTTTTCTATTGCAAGGCGTTCCATTGCTTCAATTGATCCGCGTGATACACGTGGGTTGTTAGCAAGGATGTTGCGGTAGGTTACTGAAGAACCCTTTACAAGGTGAGCTGTTGCTCCCCATGCGAGTGAGTCACCAGTTGAAATGTCTACTGTACGACCGTCTTTTGCGGTGTATGAAGTAGCACTAAAGTTTGAAACAAGCGCTTGAAGGTCACGTTCGATGGTGTTCCAAGGAAGTGCAACCATGTCTTGCAATGCTGCAACGACTTCAGGTGCTTTGTTTCGGGTACGCATTTCATAAGTAATACCAACATCTTTAGCAATACGTGGGTATGCTTCAAGGTCTTTGGTATATCCTTGTTGGATACGCAAGCGTTCTGCTTGGTTTCCTTCGGTTTTACTTTCTGCGTATTCTTCACGATTAATTTCGCTCATTCGGCGTGAGTCTCCGGTGTTCTTTGAAATGTCAAGAACGTTCCAAATACCAGAGTTCAATGCTTCTTGTGGCAATGACATCAAGTTATCAAGCCACATGACATCCACCAAATCCACGAAGTCATCGAATGTAAGTGAGTCTAATTCCATACTCAAACATTAAAATGATTAAGAGATTGCAAGGTTGAGTGAACACACACCACGGCTTGAAGAGATGTATCTCTTAATTCGAGCTTGTGTTCCGGCAGTGTCTACTGCTAGACCTTTTTCGTCATTAAATTTGACGCTTTTTCCTTCGTCAGCGGTGGTGAATGTACCAGCACCTACTGCGAACTCAGCTTCAGCATCAGGGTCCATAGGGACAGCCACGAGCTTTAGCTTACGAGAAGTTGCATAGTCTGCGTCGGTTGCAGCAATTGCTTCAAGCAAAATACCAGCGAAGTTAGCAGTGGCGTTTGTTACAACGGTCACAGTACCATCACCAACGTAGTACACAGCACTTCCATCTTCCATTGCTACTGAAGCGATCATTGGAAGTTTTTTCAACAACCAGCGTCCCTTTTTGAGCAATGGGCGAAAGTTGGTAAAACGATTTCCCATATCACAAAGTAATAAGATGAATAAAATGTGCTTGCTGCAATAAAAAACAGCAGAGCTTACGCATCTACTGGCTTATTACGGAGAGTATTTTGAAGAAGTAATACCCCCACAGAGGTTGCCTGCCTCGAAGTAAAGCGACTTTTTTACAGGTGTTGATCTCACCGATAATTGTCTTTGTCTATGCTTTACACCAAGCAAAAGGGATCGGACACATAATAGTCGAGATTATGTGCCCTGGCCTGTTGCTTACACAGGAAGTGAAAAAGGTTACTTGATATATTATATCACTTTTTTATGCTTCTGTCATTTCAGGAGCAGATTCTTCCACAGCTTCACCTTCTCTACGTTCCTTTTCTGCGTTCAAAACCTCGCGGACATCACTGAGGGTAAGCTCATGCTCTTTCTTCCCACCCCAAAGCAATGTGGTCGCTTCAGCATAGAAGTTATGAGCAAAGTTTTCAGTAAATTGTGCCACACTTTGTACTTCACTTTGAAGCACGTTGTAGTTCTTTTCCAAGAGAATCACAATACTTTTAGCTACCACACTGAGGTAATACTCTCGTGGGTTTTGTGTTCCCGGATCAAATGGTTCGTCTGTAAGGAGGTTTTCAAGCATTGAGGTTGGAAACTCATAGGTCATGGTGTTGTTGTCTGGACCATTTCCCACTGTCACCTCAACATTACTGAATCCTTCTTTTTCTGCTTCACCCACTGATACAACAGGGTACATGAGTAGATATTGTGTTGTTGTTTCTGGTACTTGGGTTGATTCTTCCATAGTATTAGGCGTTTACAAATTTAGCGTTGACTTGGTATTCGTTTCCATCCTTATCTTTTACAAGATAGGTTGTTTCTCCTTGTGCATCAGTGGTTTGAGAGACCATGATAACTTCAAAGCGCTCCATGTTGAGCTGCCATTGTTTGTAGTCTACCTCTTCCTCTGATCCGTCTGCATAGATAAGGGTACTCTTGAGTGTCTCTTGCCATTTCCCCTTCTCTACAAGCTCTACGGTGTTTTTAATCATGCGCTTCCACCCTACCACTACCTTCCCTTGGAACCGTCCAATCTTGAATGTACGTTCGTTCGGGTTAGCACGTTTCTTGTGGTATGACTCAAGACGTCCTTTGTCTGCTACTGCATCGATCAGGTCTTGTTGTTTCAAGACAATATTTTGCAATGAAGCAATTTGTTTTTGCAAGAGAGCCACATCTTCAGAGCTCACGTCTGCTGGTTTTGATTTTTTTGCGGTTTTTGGACCTGCTGCCTTTGTGTCATCAGTAGTTGCTTCTGGCGCAGGGGTGTTTTGGTCTTTTTCATCAGTTTTTTTGGCCATAAACTATGATTATTTGGTTAAGTCTTCTGCATTGTTCAGGCGGATACCAAGGCCTTTTGCAACCTCAACACCACGTGAAACACGGTTTTTATTTGTTCGATCTACTCCACCGCCTACTGAGCGCTGTTGCCCAAACGCCTTTGAGGCAGGTGATTTAGGAGCAGCTCCAGCACCAAGAACGGTTTGGCTTGCTAGTCTCATAAACTTCTCTACTTGAGACTTAGAAAGGGTACGATCACCTTTGAGTTCATCAAATTCAGCTTTGATAGCCTTTGATACGTCCTCGTTGCTGTCTGAATATTGAGTAAGCAGGCTTTCCTCATATTCAGCAACTTCTTGAGCAGCACGAGCAGCAAATTGTTCTTCAACAACGCTTTTCGCTGCTTCCTTTACCGTGTCGGGAGTTACTTTGTCTCCTACAATAGGGCTCCCATCCTCATCAAATTTAGCATCTGGACCAAGAGCAGCCTTGAGCTTCTCAATCCGTGCATCACGACGCTCAATAGCTTCGCGCATTGATTTAGGATTATTTGATTCGAGCTTTTGTTGGAGCTCTTCTACTTGTCCGGCCTTTTCGTTGAGAGCGGCCAACTCTTCTGCGGTAGGGATTTCTCCGATTTCATTCCCTTCCGCATCGTATGCTTTTACTGGCATAGCACAAAATGTGAAAAATAAACGTGAATAAACTATAGTGGGGCGTTCGGGTTCTCAGGAACCGCTTTCGGTTTGGACTCTTCCTCATACTGTCTCGCGAGTCCTTCCAATCTCTCCTTCCAGGCTTCGATGAACAACATCAATTGTCTCGTTCTCTCTGTGTGTGCATGATCTACCGTCAAATACTTCAGGGTTGCTGATAGGTTATCAAACATAAGCTGAAATTCATTCTTAAACGCATCTGAGTGCACAAAAACGTCAATATCGCCAAGCATAGCTAGGCGTGTTGACTTATCTATCTCGTTGTAATTGAGTGCCTCAAATGAAAAATGTCCATCGATTTTCTCATATAACCGCGCTGCGGTCAGTGTTTTTTGCTCTTCAAGAAGCTCTTTAAGCTCCCGAATCTCTATCTGGTTTGCTTTGTTCTCTTGTCTTTCGTGCTCCAGTTGATCCAAGAGCACCTTTATTTGCTCACGAAGAGCCTTTTTACTTTGTAACATAACTTTATCTTGTCATGGCAGCCATAGTTGGCGTACCCATATTTGGAGATTCGATTGCTGCGCCTTGTGGCATTCCGCCTTGACCGGCGCGTTGGCCTTGTAATGCGGCCATCATACGTGGGTCCATATTTGCTAATTGATCTGCAACTTCTGGGAATAGCTCTTCCATTTCAATATCGGTGTGTTTTGCATACTCACGAAGAGCAACATCTGGGCTTGGTTGACGACCAAGGAATTGACCAATCTTGAGAGCATCACCAAAGTCTTTCTTCCACATCTCACGTTCAAGGAGTGAACTACGTTTTTCTTTCGGTACTACTGAAACATAGAATAGGTATGGGATCGCAAGCAGCTTTTTAATATCGATAAATGTACGCTCTTGAGGTCTTCCTGCCTTCTTGGCAAGCTCATCGAGTCGCAATGATTCTTCCTCCTCTTCTGGGAGGAGCTGGCGATCTACAAACTGAATGATCTCATTCCCTACCATCCCACCATAGATATCGGTCTCTGAGATGCTATATGTTTGGTATACGTCTTCATTTCTTTTTGTAAAATCATTGTATCTCTTTGCCGTAGGAGCCAAGAACTCTTCAAGGATGTTGTAAAGGCGTAGATACGTCATATCGCGCTTCATACGCATATATGAACTCAAAGCATGTCCAAGCATAATCATAGCTTGTTTCATGCGTGCTGCGATCTCTGAGGCTGTCTGATTGCCTGATTCAGCAACACCTTGGAAGATTGCGGATACATTCAAGAATGCTTCAATCTCTCGCTCAATCATTTCATTCATGCCGAAGTCTGAAACGTTGGCTTGTTGTTTATCCATCAAGTCACCAATCTCAGTAGGAGCAACACCATACGTGATAGTAGCTGGAAGCCACATATCTTTCGATAGGTTTTTGGCTGTCTTAGTAACAATAGGATGGAAAATTGATTGACGGAACTGGAGAATCTTCAATCGGAAGCTCTCGTCCTTGAGTGCTTGCAAGACTTTCCCCATCATAACCAAAGAGCGGCCGTATGCAAGATTACTCTTGATCGGTTTCAATACAAACATTCCCATGTCATAACAGAAGAACTTACGGCGGAATGGAGTCCCCACAGGAGCCATTGGTACACCGTTTACAATGATCTGGATTTCATTATCATGGAGTGATCGATATACGATTTCCTCACATTCTCCCTGTCCGAGCTTACCAAATCTCCAGTTACTCCCATTGATATCATCGGTATTTACTGAACTTTGATTGAGATTTCCCGGTCGTACATACTTCCAGCGTGGTGATTTCCCGTATTTTGCTTCCATCTCTTCGTATGAAGTACGTCTGTAGGTGATAATTGCTGGTTGTTTGTGGATCAAACGTGCTGGAATACGTGGATCAGCAAGCATTACTTGGTCTACTGGCCAAATAACCTTCACTGGTTTACGGCGTTTGATATGTTTTTTGGTAGTGAATTTTACTTCTTTGAAATTCCACAAGTCTTCCCAGGTCCCTTCAGTGATCTCTTGTTGCGCGAACCATTCTTCTTCATTGGCTTCTTGAATAAATACAGCCGGATACGCAAGCAAATCATCTAGTGCTTGTTCCCACAGATCATCTTCACGCTCAATTTGTCCTGATCTCCAGGTAACTTTGGTAAGTTTGTCTCCAAGTTTGAAGTCTTCAATATCAAATTCATTGAATGCGCGGATTTCTGCCTCAACGTTTTGGTTGAATACAGCATTGAACACGCTGTCAACTTTCCCCTCAAGTGTCCCAGTTACAACACGAACTTCACCATCATTATGGATAGGTTCTAGGTATGAGTTACGGCGAAGGCGACAATCATGTACCAATTGGATGAGTGATTGATCGTCAAAGTCTTTTTGAGGAGTGTTCATCCAAGACCAAGAGTCCTGCATGACCTGATAAATCTTTCCAACCTGTTCTTTTTCTTCTTTGGAATATTGCAAAATCTCCTTGTCTTCAAGGAGCATTTTGTCTCTTTCCACGAGTAGAGATTTTAAGTTAGGCATAGGTTGTTATATTCAATCACCCGGCCACGATTGTATACAGTCAATACGTGAACAGGTGTACAAACGTGCTCACAAGCACAGGCTTATGTTTCAACCGAATGATTAAATAGAACACTGTTTTAAGTATAGCATAAAATAGTATTGTAAACAAAGTTACAACACGCGATGTGAATTTCCTCTGTTCGGTGTTGAGTTTCCAAGTACGGTTCTTGTCTGCTCTTCAACACGTTTTCGCATGTCTTCCCATTCTTTATCTACCTGCTCAGCAGTCTTAATAACTTGCTTACGTGAGCTTTCTTGAGACACGTTCCCAACGACCGTTTTTGTTCGTAAAGTAATAGGTTCATTGTCTGCAAAGTATTCAACAGCGGTACGGTAGTGACTTGTCCAATCATGGACCGGCTTTGAGAGTCCTGAAGTTGACTGGCTTCCTTCTCTTTTTTGCGGATAGCGAGCACCACGAAGCGCTGCAAGGACTGGTTCACACCATTTTTCATTCACTACAAGGCGTCTAAACAGTAAATTGGTGATCTCTTTATGGTCTTGCCATGTTCTTCCTCCCCATTCTTTGAACTGAATAATGATCCCTCGTTCCATCAAAAGGCTATATGCACTGGTTTTATCATCTACAATTGATCGTTTTTTCACGTCCGGACCACCATAATGGGTGATTGTTCTGCTCCATTTGCTGTGTCGTTGGATTATTTCAAGCTCATTTTGGGTATATTCATACTGTCCTGAGTCAATTTTCCCATTCACAAACGGCTCATAGAAGAGAATATCCTTATTGCTATTTGAGTAGGCATCAAGCATAAACACGCGATTCGTTGCCATATCCTTCTGCCACCAAATAATTGTGGTCATATCAAGCCCAAAATCCCATGAACAGAAGAGAGGAAATGTAGGGTTATAGTCAAAATCTTCCAATTCTGCATGTCTTAAATTAACTGCATATACTTTCCCGAGCGTCGTACCTTCATACGACTTCATAACTTCACGGGCAAATTCTTCATCAGACTTGGTAGCTTTTGCCTCTGCAAGCCATTTACTATCACGACGCGGATCATCTTGCCAATCAAAGTTGAACTTATGTACACGCCCTGCTTGGTTGGTAAGAAGTTTATAGTGGTGTGAGTCCTTCCCTGTTTCTGGAGGTGTAGAGATAGCAATACGAAGGTTTGTCGCTTCACCAGTGGATTCCCAAGAGCTCTTAGCCCAATCCCAAAAGCCGAACTCATCAAAGAGCATCACGCTTTTACGTCCACCACGACCAAAGTTAGGGTTTGCTGATTCCCCAGTCACACTGTTCGCTGATACACCTTTCGCCCCTGCTGGCTTCAATACCATGTGAGATCGATCATGTACGCCTCTGAGCAACCATTTCGGCATACGCTCAAGGTTATAATCGAACTTATAGAATAAAGTATCTGGATCACCTGGCTTATCTACATAGTCCTCTTTACGTGATCCAACACGAGCTGAGAAGTCATGGAATATGTAATGCCAAAGCACCCACACCATAAGAGTGTAGGTAGCTCCAATACCACGGGGCTTGTCTACGGCTATATTTACCTTCTCACCGAGTTGTGAGCGCTGATAGAGTATCTCAAGCCATGCAATGAACTCTCGCTGCTTAGGCCACAAAACAAAAGGCAGGTGAGAATCCACTTCACGAGGATCATATGTCCAACAAAATGTATCAACAAAAAACTCAAAGCCTTGCTGGCCTTTAGCACAATATCGGATAATCATTTGTTGTAGCTCCACATCTTCTTCTGCATCACGAAGAATCTTCAAACGAAAACGCTTGTTTTCAATCAAGTCTTTTGGAGCTTGTAATAGCATATCTTACTGATCGCCGTACTTTACTTTTTTCTTTGCGCGGCATGAACTGCATCGCTTTGGTTCGTTGTATCCCTTATCTGCATAGAATGTTTGTTCTCCGGCAGTAAATACAAATTCTGTGCCACACACACATTGAATTACTTTATTTTGTAACTCTTCCATACTATTTTTATTAAGGCTTACTCGCCTTGGAATAAACGTTTTTGTAATTCTGCTTGGAGCTCTTCCTCTGATAACTCCTCAACCTTCTTCACACTCTCAACATCAATCGTATGCTTGTTTTCCACTTCTTGCTTGTCTCTCATGTCCGTCAAATTCTTCGCGGTGAAGATATATGCTGCTGAAGGTGATGCTCCATTTAGCCCATTTGCTATAAGAAATTCCTTCTGATATTTGAGTGCTTTCTTATAAGCCTTGCAGAACTCAGCCTGAAATGACTCAAAATCTTCATCTGGAGCACTCTTGTGAGCCCACCGATATACCGTTGTATAATCCACCCCAATACTCTCAGCAAATTTCAAAAGTGTTGGCAATGTGTTAGGAATCATCTTCTTCTTATCCAATTTCTTCTTCTCCGTCCCGTCCTTATAAAACTCTCTCACGGTCTCAGCCACCCATTCCTTAGTTGGCGGTGTATCTTTGAAGAACGAAACGAGTTTGTCACAGTATTCCGGCTTGTATTTTGTTTTTCTTCCACAACCACAAAACCACGCGCCTGCTCCGCGGTGTGAATCTGGTGTTCCTTTAAGGGCTTTAGGTTTCTTACACTTCCCACAAGGATTTTTTATCTTTGGTGGTTGTACTGGCTTTTTAGCCTTCTTTTTTGGAGGCATATATAGTCAGTTATTTACTATTCTTTTTTTCAAATTCCAATTTCTCTTTGAGCCAATCAAGATATTCTCCATTTGAGTTTCTCTTATCCTGGACTTGGCCAAGTTTGTGCATGTAATAATTTTTCTCCTTATTTACCTTTGCCTTGAGGTGTCTCTCTGTGAGGAAGCTCTCAAGGATTTTAGCCTCCTCCATTGTTTCCTCGATACGTTTAATCATGCCCTCCAATACTTTTTTCTTTGTCATAAAACTTTGCCTTTTATGTATTATTTCACCCCACATCGAGCCACTATAATCCGGTGTGAGATGTCCTGTCGTGAAAACAGAGAATCTCTCAAAGAGAGATTGTAGTATACCATATCTACTATTTTTTTGATATTTTTAATTCTCCGTGGGCGACTTATGGCGCGCCCAAGCCTGTGACCTTCAGCGGCCACGCCCACGCTTCGGCATCGGCTTGACCTTTTCGGCCAGATGCCTCCACATGTAGTCCCCCTTGTCCTCGCCCTTCGTCGTCGACTTCTCCACGACGTGGTGGCAGTTGTCGCACCTGTAGCGGCGGTACTGCCCGTCGTACCCGGTGACGGTCTTGGTGTAGACCATCTCCCCACGGTAGCACGCCATACATTCCCCGAGCTTCATACATCCTCCTCTCGACACCCCACGAATTGAGGTGTACACACATACCCACAAGCTCGTTATGGGTAGGGGGTGTTATTCTCCGTAATTTTCGACCATCTCTTTTTTTGAAAGGCAGAAGTTTGGCCAATAACTAAAATCATTTATCACCCCTTCATAAAGAGGCATGAGTGGTTTATTTGCAGCCGAATAGGACCCAGTGAACAAGTTGATCTGACATGTGATCTGGTAATTCAGCCCCAAGTAATGCTCCTATTTCACTCGGGTTCTCCCACTGTAGTTGTCCGACATCATCTAACATTTGCTCCTCACAAAGACCACCTAAGGCAAGAGTTGTATTTAGACCACGTATTTGTGTCTGTACCCCTCTGCTTACCTTCCCATATAATGTATTTGATTGAGGGGAGAAAGCCACCTCAGATAGCATTGGCATAGATAGCATTGGCATTACAACAGGCTTTAGCTCGAATGTGAGGTCTCTGATTATTATGTTGTTTAGTAAAGCTGCTGCGATTATTGTTGAAAACATATTATTAATTTGTTAGTAGTTTTTTAGTAGGTTGTTTATCTCTCAAAAGTATGTGTTCCATATTTAAGATTGTTTGCACCATACGAGGGGTGGTTCTTGCGTCTGTTTCGTCCAGCACCATGCGTAGTGTGTTTGTTTGTGAGTCGTAGGAGTCTTGAAATACCTCCTGTATTGTTCTTGGCATACTGTTATTATAACATTAAAACTAGAATTACGCTGCCCCCTGTATTCTACTTTCCGCTACAAATTCTGTATCTGAGTCGATTGTGCCAACAGCTTCGTAAGAAAATAATACATTGTAATACCAATCGCTTCCGTCATCCGCGTTCCCTCGGTCTTCTGCGTTTTGAATAAGTCCTATGCGTTGGGCAAGCGCCCCGTCTGCGTTCTTTGGTGATGTGTCATCCACTGTATAGCGCACATATTCCCCTGGTTTATGTGTTGAAGGTCCTACTGGCATATGATTTAACTAAATTGATTAATAATATTTTTATAATAACTTATACGTCCCAAACACTTCGCTATCTGATACCTAAGTTGTGGGCTATCACTCATGACTTGTTGTGCAAGAAGTTTCTTTAAATGTAATTGATAATCACCATTCCAGTGAGTGGCAGATTCTTGTGTATAGGGTTTCCCGTCAATTGTTTTAACTCCTGTTTGCATATTATTGATCGGTTACTAATACGTCTGGATTTCCGTTTACTGCCTTTACCCTTATCTCGCCTCTGGGTTTTTCACGTGACGGTGATCGGAATGTGCTACGTCCCCACAGAATAAACCCTCTATCCAAATCATCCACGTCTGCCCAGAACTCCAACCCTCCACACGCCCGAGAGCAACCTCTATGGCAAAATCTAAAGTTAATCTTATCAAGCTCATATCATTTAATTACCACCACCCCTCTGTGGTTTCGTAAGTGTAAATAAACTTCTCACTATCCAAAATAGTCCCATTCGCATTCACTCCATCAAGCAACTCTGCCCCATTTGGTGCCAGTGTCACATTATTACCTGAACTTCCAGTATTTATAATTCTATAGTTAGTCCCTTCTACTCCTGCTGGCAAGTTGACAGTAATAGCTGCCGCGTCAGTGTCACAGAGCAATTCATGGTCGGTGGCCAACAAAGTATATGGAGAATCTGTATTTGTAATCCTCTTAACGTTTCTTATTCGTCCTTCTTCTGTCGTAAGTGTTTTCTTGATCGTAACCCCAGTAGAAAGAAAGTTTGCTAATAGTGTTGAAGATTGACTGATACCAACCCCGTATTCTCCACGAAGAATCATTGAATGCGGAGTCGA
>Ga0080013_1001809_pt1 | contig 27145 bp, 34 predicted proteins | sample ETNvirenome_6_85_FD_69236 | JGI IMG/M metagenome (GOLD analysis project Ga0080013, IMG submission 69236) | Marine viral communities from the Pacific Ocean - ETNP_6_85 (SPADES assembly) (version 2) | ecosystem: Environmental > Aquatic > Marine > Oceanic | place: Pacific Ocean | collected 2013-06-19 | reverse complement strand
AAGTCTGGCAGCACCGGAGAGCGGGTGGAGAAATACTTTCAAGGATCTATCAATGCCCTTGTCAGCGGCCTGAATGATGGCATGGACGAGGATGACGAATAGTAATGGCATGGCGACGCCCATGCTCAAGCAGGCACAATGAATGTCTCCTCATTACCCAGACTCAAAAAATGTCGCGTCATTTGGTGACCTTCGCAGGCACTACGACGCGATAAAAAAGGAACTCGAGCAAGCCGAATCGTCCCTTAAGGCCGAGCGCTACGGAATCAGGCAAGCCGTCAAAGGCGAGCGCGAAACTCAGGCAGAGCTAAAAAAGTCAGTAGGTCGAACAGCCAGACTCCAGAAGCAGGTCGGTGCCCAAGAGCGAGCCAAGCAGGACTCTAATCGCGCTGCGGCGTGGAGTGCAAGTGCGGCTACAGCGGTGACCATATTTTATCAAATTTGCAGAAGCACAGGCCAATGGCCTGGAGGATATAAGTGGGAGGATGTCTGGACGCACGAGGCTACCACAGCCGCACTGGTTACATTTATCACATGGGTATTATCACAGGCATACGCGGCAACGCAGGATTAAGTTAGAGAGAATGTGGTGATTGGTGATACGAACATTACGGAGCACTTTCAACTCAAGGAGTTGTGGTCTCCCGACAATCAAGAGATCCAACTCAACAGCCTCTTTCATGAGCACATGGAATTGCTCGAGAAAATGCGGACGGATTACGATATTCGCATGTCTGTCAACTCTGGCCATCGGAGCCTGGCTCATAACAGTGAGGTGGGCGGTGCGGCAAATTCTATGCACCTTCGATTTGCCACCGATATCACGCCCATCGTCGCAGATGTGGACCTGAGAAAGAATCTGAGCATCTTGAACGACATGGCCGAAGAGATGGGTTTTCAAGGAATCGGCCGATACAATACCTTCATACACCTGGACCGCCGCGATCTTCTTGGGTGGGTTCCGGCCCGATGGGATAAAAGGACTTAACCCATGCCACAGCCACGACGATCTACTCGCAGTAACGCACGCGCAGAAGAGCAGGCGAGAATTAACGCTGCGAAAGAGCGCCAGCGAATTGAGGCCGAGGAAGAGCGCCAGCGAATTGAGGCCGCGCGACGTCGTGCAGCTAATCCGCAGGCATCTCGCAATCCGCAGGCATCCCGTGCAGCTAACCCACAGGGGTCTCGTAATCCACAGGCAGCCCGTGGTGGGGTTCCCCCTCGACCGGATCAGCGGGTAGAGACGGCGGTGATGCGCGGCTCTTCCAGGCTTGCTCTCGCCGAGAAGCAGGCTACCGGCGCTTCCGCCAGGACGAACGGTGAGCTTGCAGAAGAGCGAATAGGGATCGCAGGAGAGGTGGAGCAATTCGAGGCCAGGCGAGCCGCAGACGAAAGGGCGCGCGCCGAAGCCTCAGTGCGAGCCGCAGAGCAGAGGTCTCGCGCCGAGAGAACTCGTGCCGAAGCCGCTCGCGCCGAGGCAACTCGCGGCGGGACACCTCCCGCCGCAGCCGCGCAAGCGACCCCGCGTGGAGCCGGTGACATGCCTGAGCCAGAGCCCGTTCGAATCGGCGGCGGAAGGAACGTTGCAGTCGATGAGAAGCAGGGGGCGGTGGGGGGTGATGTGACGCGCGAAGAAGAGGACGCGCGAATTGCAGAAGAGAAGGCGCGAATTAGGGGCGCTCGCATTCCCCCCCGTGGAGCCGGCGATTTGCCTCAACCAGAGGCCACTCGCGGTCCCGGAAGGGACGTCACCGTAGATGAGAAACAGGCTTCAGCGGGTACGGCAGACAAGGAGGTCGCGGCAGAGAGGGCTCGCGAAGCGGCGGCTCGCGAGGCAGAGCAGAAGGCTCGCGCTGCGAGAGCGCGAGAAGCAGAGCAGAAGGCTCGCGCCGACGCTGCGCGCGCTGCAGAACAGAGGACGCAGGCTGACATTGCTGAAAAGCAGGCGACACGCCTTCGCACCGGCCCCGGTGAGACGAAGCGCGATCTTAACCCTCAAGCTAATCGGGGCGCTGTCAGGACCACTTCCCAAGCCGATCGCGGTGACGTTCGGGCTGATATCGCTGAGAAACAGGGGAACGTCCAGGCTCTGCGCGGTATGCCCACTGTTAATCCGCAGGCTAATCGGGGTGCAGCCCCTGCGCCTGTCGATGATCAGTCGACGAGGAACGACAGAGATCCAACGGGGAGCGTGCCAGGAGCAGCAGCAAGCCCAGCGGTGAACCCTCAGGCCCTTCGGGCGGATCGAGATCCAGCGGGAAGTCGGCCAGCACCGACGCTGGCGGTGGACCCTCAGTCTATGAGAGCGGATCGAGATCCGGTGGGATCGGCACCGCCGCCAGCGGTGACGGTGAACCCTCAAGCCCTTCGGGCAGATCAAGATGTGCCGGGGTCTGTTCCTGCGCCAACGCCAGCGGTTAATCCTCAGGCCCTTCGGGCAGATCAGGATGCGCCTGGGTCCGTTCCAACACCAGTTGCGCCGGCACCCGACGCGCAGGCCCTTCGACCTGACCAGGACGCACCTGGGTCTGCTCCTGCTCCGTTGCCTGGCTTTGAAGTCACGGGTGACCAGGCTCAGCGGCCAGATCAGGACGTTCCCGGATCAGTTGTTACGCCGGCTGCAGATCCTTCGCCTGTAGCCGTTGTTCAAGCGGATCGACCTGACCAAGATACCCCCGGAAGCGCACCTCCTCCAGCCGTTACGCCTTCTCCAGTTGGCCAGGAAACCAGGCTCGATCAAGACGCTCCTGGTAGTGCGCCTCCTCCGGTTGTTACGCCAGGTGGTCAGGAAACCAGGCTCGATCAAGATCCTCCTCCCGACCAAGGAGGCCCCGGTGACTTTCCCGCACCTCCAGCAGGCACTCAGCCTCCGCCAGCGGTGGGAGGCCCCGGTGACTTTCCCGCACCTCCGCCAGCCAGCCAGCCTCCACCGGCGGTGGGAGGCCCCGGTGACTTTCCTGCACCTCCTCCGGGCGAGCCGCCACCGGCTGCATCTCCGCCTGCAGATAGTCAAGCAGATCGGCCGGACCAAGATCCTGTCGGAAGTGCACCTCCTCCGGCCGACGAAATTGCACCGGCCAATGCGTCCGAGAAAACGCGATCGGTTTTCCGTGAACTGTTCGGCAAAGTGGGCGAACTGTTTGGCTCTGACGCAGATAAGCAGTTGGGACGGGATGCAATGTCTGGCGTTGAGCAGCAGATCGCAGATCAGACAGAGGAACTGGCGATCGACGGCGACAGGCAGCGTGAGCTTGAGCTAGAGCGTGTCCGATCAGCGTTCCAGGAGCAGCGAGAGCAATTGTCGAGGCAGTTCGCTCTTCAGCCTGGTGGCGAGCAATCGGGTAACGCACAGCGGGCCTTTGAGCAGTTGGCTTCTGCTGAGGCCAATGCCCTGATCAATGCAGAGCGCCAGGTCGACCAGCAGGTCCGCGACCAGGCAACGCAGAATATCCAAACGCTTACGGCGGTGCAGGAAAGCCGTGAGGCGGCTGCTCTGCAGCAGGGCAACTTCGCCTTGAGCCGTGAGGATATGGACCTCCGGACGAGAAGCCAGGCGACATCGGAAGGTTTCCAGGAGCGCGCTCAGGAGCTTCAGGAGCAGGGAATGGGCCTGGAAGCGGAAAAAGTGCGGCAGGCTGGCGAACAGTTGGCGATTTCTTCAGAGCAGTTCAACGCAGAATTGGATCTGTCTGCGCAGGAGTTGGGCCTAAACCGGGAGCAGGTCGAAGCATCATTGGCCCAAGGCCAACAGCGATTGAATGCTGAGATCAATCAGATGGAGCAAGCCGGCACGCTAGACTTCCAGCGCCTCGGGTTGGATCGAGATGTCTTCCAAGCAACGATCGAGCAGCAGCAGTTGGATCGCGCCACTCAGGATATGCAGTTCTCGAAGCAACTTGACCTGTCCGTTGCGGAGTTCAACCAGATGTCAATGGACTCTGATCGGGTTTGGGAACAGACGATTTCACAGGCGGGCATCGACAACAACCTGAATGAGCGTCAGTTCGCCATGGCGATGGACGAGCTACAGAACGACATGACCCTGAAGGGTCGCCAGATGGACTTGGCGACGGATGAGTTCGGCCTGAGACGCGAAGGGCAAGAGTTTGCCCAGGAACTGGATGCGCGTCGGATGGACTTGGAGACCGATGAGTTTGGTCTCGCACGCGAGGGGCAAGAATTCGCTCAAGATGTACAGGTTCGCCAGATGGACTTCCAGGACGAGGCCTTCCAGGAACAGATGCGCGATTCCGCTCGAAAACACGGCCTCGCAGAGGATCAGTTCATGACGGCTGCTCGACAGTGGCAGGACAGCTTTAACGCGCAGCAGGATCAGTTGGCGGTCTCGAACGGTCTGCAGGCTGAGGAATGGGCCATCACTCGCAATACCCTGGAGCGGAGGGATAATGAGCACGAGATGTTCTGGGATGGAATGATGGCCAACGACGCCGACGCGATTGACCTGGACCCAGCGACATTTATTGACCGGAGCCCGGAGGCACTGGCGCAAACTCGGCAGACCATCAACGACAATCTCCGCTCTGACTATCCGGAGCTAGAGGGTGTCGATATCACCTCAGATCAGATGGCAGCACTGGAGCGCGGAGAAAGAGTGGTCTTCACCAATGTCGGCTTAGATGAGTATGGTGATGCAGATAGACCCGTGGTAGTCGAAGGGAGCCAGTACTCCCAGCAGGGCGTGGGCTCCATGTCCATCGAAGATATCCAGGCCCAGATCTCAATGGACCATGGGATGGAAATCTCTACGGAAGACGCACAGCGGTTGATCGATGGCCATCCGGTTTCTATTCAGCCAAGCGCCAAGGACTGGATCAAAAACATGAACCAGGACCAGAGAGCACAGATCCTGGCGCTGATGAGCGGCGGAGTTTACTCGGGCGGCAAGGATCGAAAGACGAACTTTTGGGCAGAGGCAGGAGGCCTCGCAGGCGAACTTGGTGCGGCATATTTGGGCAGACCATAAGGGTAAGGGTAAATAATGGGAATCTTTAAGTCATTCGGTGAATTTGCCACAGGAGCCGTTCAGGGCGCGCGTGCGGCCCTTCCGGGTATTCAGGCAGCTAACGCCCAGCGGCAGGCGCAAGAGCGTCAGATGCGGTTTCAGCGCGAGCTAGAGGGTAATAGGCTAGACTTCACTCGCGAGCAGTCGATCCTGAACCGAATCGACAACATTGCCAATACGGCCCAGGGCGAGGCTATGCTGGAAAGCCCGCTCGTAAGGGGGCGTCCGGACTTGATGGCTGCGGTGCAAACTCAGATTGAGGGACTGGCGGCAACACGCGAACAACACCTGGCGGACATTGAGGCAGCCACGACGCGAGAACGGGAGTTGGCAACCTTCACGGCTGATGAGCGGATTAGGTCCGGTCGAGCGGTGGCCAAAACGCAAGACGAGATTGCGGACGCGAATGAAGCCGAGCGGTCGGAACGCGAGATGCTCAGGGCATTGATCGGGCAGACATTGACTGCGTCTGGCAGCCCCGATGCCAATATCGACGCCGCGATCAGGATCGCCAACGAAGGCGGGTTGAAGCGGTACGCTGAGGGGCTCAAGCAAATGAAGGCCCTCGGGATTCGCCCAAAGGCCTGGCAGCAGTCTGGGGTCAATACCTCAAATGTCTTGGACGCCATGGAGGCAGCACAACTACTCGCTGCCGAGAAGTGGAACGACATGTCGGGAGAGGATCGATGGTCTGCCGTGGCCGAAGTGTTGAACAGGGTAGGATTGCCTGTCATTGGGGCTCAGGCGCAAACCAGCGCTGTCAATTCATTCGTTGCGACCATGACGGCGCAGGCGCAGGGGGGGCCGAGGCCCCTTAGTTACCTGCATTCGGAATGGACGAGGATGGCGATCGGCAGACCGGGGTTTTCGCCGATCGCTAGGGATGCGGCGATTCAGCAATTACGGGAGAAGAACCTGGTCGCTGCGGACGATCCGACGCCGCTTCCGGACACACCATACACGCAGTATGGTAGGCAAGCGAGGGAGGTTGTTGGTAATGTCGCTGGCGCGGCGTACAGCGCTGTCGATGCGGTAACTGATTATTGGCCCCCCCAGGTTGCGTTAGGAAAGTTGCAGGTCCGCGCCGCCGGTGAATACGGGCCAGCAGTCGGAACTGCGGCATCGCAGTTTCTTGGAGGGGCCCTGGAAAGGCCGGCTGGGGGGAGCCAGTAAATGGCATTCAATTTCGACAGTGGTCGCACAAACGAAGAAGATCCAGCGGCGTTTGACATCCCATTTTTGGGGTCTGTTCCCAGCGGACGGCAATTGGCAGACATGCCGCGATGGGATTCGAAGGCTGCGCCGGAGGGAACTCGGCGGGCTTTTCTTGGTGCCCAGACTGAAGTTCGCAACCTCACAGAGCAATTAACCGCTGCTGGGTACGGAGAAGAGGTCAACGAAGCGCGGAGAGAGGCGTCTGCGCCGGCCGGGATGCCCCTTTTGGACCCATTGTTTGACCTTTTGCAGATCGGCCAGTTCACGACTGTCGGTTTTGTTGAGGAGTTACAGCGAACGGGAAACACCGGCTATGCCCTTGAGCAGGCGGCAATTGAGTTTGCCAACGCGCTGCCAGGAATTGAGATGGAACGGGCTCGCCGTCCTGGGTGGGCGGGTGTGCTCCGCAATACCGAGATGTTCAACGAAGACACCCAAGGGGGGCGGTGGAGTTCGGCGGGCCTCGGCTTCGCCATGGACATTCTGTTAGATCCGACCACTTACACAGGATTTGGAACCGTAAAGGCCCTGAAGGCCCTTAGGGGCATGGGCGGGTCTGCGGGGCTGGTGGATGCCCTTGCCAGGCGAAGCGTTCCAGGGGCGCAAGGTTTCGGCGAGGCCTTCCTTCCTCACTTTCAGTTGCGCCAGTTTGGACTTCGTGGCGGCAAGGAGGCCAAGGACGCCGTTGAAAAGCTGCTCTCTCGAAAGCAAGATTTTTTTGCTGAGCGCGATTCGATGATGCGCGAGATGCACAACGTCGTCGGCGATCTGCGCGCGGGTCTGTATGAAGACGAGGCGCGTCTGATAACCATGTTCATAGATCAGCCGAAGAAGAAGTTTGAGGATATCATCCGCGACCATCTGTCAAGGGCGGGACAAGAGGATCGGTATGGGATGGTCATGGAGAAGGCCAAGGCCTTTCGTGTTCAATGGTTTCAATGGGGCAAGGAGGAGGCGAAGGAAGGCTTGCTGGACAAGATGACCGTCCGCTACAATCCTCTCCGCGACCCACAGACCGGCCGCACTGGTCGCGTGTGGAATGACTTTGTTGACGGGCGGATCTTCCCTGACCGGATATCGATCGAAGAGATCGACCCAGCCTTCCGACCTCCTGCCCCACTGTTGGGGGCGCAGAATGCGACGTTCAATCACGGCAAGCAGTACAAGACAGCCCAGCAGCGGATCGCCGCCGGACATCCGACCGAGTTAGATGTGGGGCTCAACACGGCCCGTCGAGGCCTTGAGCACGTCCGGGCTATGAGCACCAGGCGTTTTCTACATGGCGTCCTCGACGACTCTGAGATCGTCAAGAAGTTGGACGTAGCCGACGCAGAGGTGTTCCTGCGGGACGCAGCTATTCAGCGCCAATGGAAAGAGGCCGGTTACATCCCAGTCAACCTGGAGACGTTGAAAAAGGGCGAGGTGGACGAAACGGGTGCTTTCTTCGGCGTGGAGTTCTTTGATGCCGCCAAGAAAGGCGACCCGATCCACATGATGCCGGAGGTGATAGTCGATCACCTAAGGAAGGCCAACGAGGTGATGTCGGACGGCGACATCTCCAAGACTTTTTGGAACAGCTTCAAGCGGATGCAGGGCGTATGGAAGGGATACGCACTTCTCTCTCCCGGCTACCATATGCGGAACCTGTATTCGAACTTCTTCCAGAACTGGCTGGCCGGCGTCACCCACCCGAAGCGTTACGCGATGGCGATGGCCATTCAGGCGGGTGGCACTGACGGCCTGCCCCCGATGGTGCGCCAGTTCGTAGAAGCGACAATCGGACGCAAGCAGATGGACGAAGTCTGGATGACGACGGGCGGCGTGCAGTATACTGGCGACGATCTATCCAAGATGATCGACGGCACAGGCGTGCGCAATACGGGCTTGTTCAGCAAAGATCTTTTGATCGACACAGAGAAGGAATTTCTGACGAGCCTGGAGAAGAATTACAAGCGCACGTCGTTGCGCGAGATGTCTACGGCAGGCGTCAAGTTCGAAGGGATGCTGCGCGAAGCGACTGATCTGTCGAATGAAGAGGTCCACACGGTGGCCCTGCTGTGGGATGCGCGGGCCAAGACGTGGGCCTGGCAGAACGGGAAGTCGGTCGACGACTACTTCCGCACGCGGATTAAGAGCATTGAGCGGGGCGGGGATGAGGGTAGCGGTAAAGTGGTAATGTACGACAAGCGTGGTGATATCCCCCCACGGACCACGGAGCGCACCCACTTTCCGGAAGAGGATCAGCTTCTGATTCCGCACGGCGATCGCGTCGAGGAGCCCTTGCACAAGATGTTCCTGGAAAACCCAAGCCCATCTGGTGCAGACCTGCGAAAAGTACCAGGGGCTCCGGGATACGACGGCAAGATCTTCAAGCACGTCGATAAGAAGCTGGTGGAACGCGCTCGACAAAAAGAGTGGGTGACAGGCGAACCCGAGCCTTATCAGATTCCGTTTGACTATGACTACCTGGTGAAGACGGCCAAGACGGCCTTTGCCGAGGTTGGCGATCAGGCCAACTGGTATAGGGAGTGGGGCCGGGAAGCACAGGAGATGGTCGGACAGGACAACATGGAAGAGTTTGGGCGACTGTTCGGCATCCTGTCGCCGCAGAAGAATCCAGAGGACAACCTGGCCGATGCGTTTTTGGTCATGCGCTTGGCGCGGCAGAATTGGAACGGCAAGACCTTCGACCGCAAGACCTTTGAAGAGCAGATGACCCGTGCTTTTTCTGCCAAGGGCGGCAAGGACAAACTCAGGAAAGTGCAGAAGGTTCAGGGTCCTACATACAAGGGGTCGAATGTTACTGGTCGCGAGGTGGAGGTCGCCGCGGATATGTATGAGAACGGGGCTTTCAGCGGCAACATGAAGACCACGATGTTCGCCCTGAACACCTTGGAAAGGGCTGCGGGTTCACGGTTCTTCCCCTTCACGGTCAACGATGTGCATATCGCACGGCTGTTTGGCTACGGGGGGATGGACAAGAAGACGGGGACCTTCAAGCACATGATCAAGGACACCGATCAGTATCGGTTCGCCCAATACATGATGGCCAAAGTCGCTGATGACCTGGGAAAAGATCCGGATGAGGTTCAGGCAGCCCTCTGGTTTTATGCAAAGAACCAACTGGCTCCAAAAGAATCGCTCGCTCACCTAGGCGGCAAAGAGTGGGTCGAGCGGGTTGGCGAGCAGGGCACCTGGAAGTCGGCCAAGGTCTACGCACAGCATGAATACAAGCGACTCGAGAAGCTCCTGGACAAGGACAACGCCCTCCCTGGCCTGCAGTTGCAGAAGCTGAAGTTTGAGCAGAATCAGTTTTCCAGTTGGGGCCAGGACTTTGTCGATGTCATCAAGCGGATCGGCGCGGTCTCTACGCGCACCGGCGAACAGGCCTTCAAGAAAAAAGGAGAAGGCAGATACAAAGGTGGCCTCGGCGTGGGCGCAGGGATCAGGGCAACGGACGAGCAGCTACAGGCGCTCCACCAGGATGTCTTTGAGCGCATTGCTCCGGACGGGGAAACGGTTGAGGGCCTTAAGGAGCTTGATACCCTGTTTAAGACCAAGCACCGGATTGTCCACACAGTGGGGTCCTTCGAAGGGAAACTGGAGCCCAACTTCAGTATTGTCGTTGAGGGAACGCGGAGCGACACCGTGGGTCGGGTCTACTCTGCAGTCCTGGGCGATGCCCTGGGACAGGATGCGGCGGTGTGGTATGTGCCCAGGCGCTTCGCTTCGCCGGAGGAAGCAGCAGAATTCGTCCAGTCAGGCGGAACGATTACCGCTGGTGTCGCTGCTGACGCCGGATCGAAGATCACTACGGAGGAGTTCGCCACCCTGAATGAGGTGATGGGAAAGCACGGGCTGGACTTTGCCGGCGAGCCTGGGGATCGGTCGCTGCGCTTTTTGAACGTGAGGGGCGAGGACGGCGTGCCCTACTCCGGCTTGAGCGACGAAGACTACTACAACAAAGTGGCTACGGCCCTGAAGGAATGGGACAAGTCGATTACAACCGAGGTCTTTACAGCAAAGGGAGGATACCATGGACGCCAAAGCTATGCGGAAATTATTGGAGAAGCACGGGGGGCGCTGGCTAGGGGCACAGACGGAGCATCCGATTTGGCGGGAAGGATATACGATAAACTTCACAAACGATACGACGACGCCTTCTCAGACCACGCAAGCAGGAATGGATGGGACACCACGCGAGGAGGTAGGGACAAGATTTCAGAAGAGTACAGAGCCCGACTCGAGCGAAAAACCGAAGTCGGAAGCCCCCTCCACGGAGGATTGACCGAAGGGCCAAGTTCCTTGTTCCAGGAGGGCGGCGGCCGGAAGCTGGCCAGCGTTGAGTTCGACTCGGAGACTGGGATGCAGGGGCTGATCAGGGTGTTTGAAGGCCACGACGTGTCCTCCATCCTCCATGAGTCGGCTCACATCTGGCGGCGAGACCTGGATGGCGACGACCTTGCCACCATCGAAAAGTGGGCTGGCGTCAAGGACGGCGACTGGACGGTGAAGTCTGAAGAGCGGTTTGCGCGAGGCTTTGAACGGTATATGCGTGAGGGTAATGCGCCGACTCCGATGCTGGAGGGCGTTTTCTCCAAGGCCAAGGAATGGCTGGAGAACATCTATGCCGTGATCCAGGGATCTGAGATCAAGGGCCGGATCAACAAAGATGTCCGGGGTGTGTTTGACCGGATGCTGGGCGAGGGCACGTTGGACGGGGAGTACACGGACCTCACCAGGGATGTGGTGCAGGCCTTGCCGGTTGCCAGTGGCGTATCGGGATTGCGCCAGAAGACGAGTGAGGTCCTGTCGAAGGTCCTGGGGGTCGGCGCGCCCCACATGAAGGCCAACCGCGTCTTTGGCCGAGCGATGGAGAACAACGGCAGGATCGCTCACTTCCTGGACAAATTCGAAGGGTCCGAAGGCAACCGTAATTTCGCCAGGGACAGCGTTAACAAGTATCTGTTCGACTATGAAAACGGCTTAACCGAATTCGAGGCGAACACGATGCGGTCGCTGATCCCCTTCTATAGCTGGATGCGGTTCAACATTCCATTGCAGATGCAGGCGATCATGGAGGACCCAGCCAGGTATGCCAAGATCCCGAAGTTCATCCAGGCCATCGAGTCGGTGACCGATGACTGGAGAGGGATTGAGACCCCTGACTACTACGAGGAGTTGCACGCGGTTCGATTGCCGCTGATACAGAACAGCAAGCCGGTGTTTGTGAATCCAAACCTTCCGTTCCAGGATCTCAACCGGCTGAACAGCCAGGACATACTTTCGTCGATGACCCCATTCGCGAAGCTCTTCGGTGAGATGATCCCGTCGCGAGGCTACTCCACGTTCACGGATCGTCCGATCGAGCGGTTCCCAGGGGAGGAGTCTGAAGTTATCCCAGGTCTCGGCAAAAAGACTGAGCACGCGCTTACGACGCTGCTGCCGACCTTTGGCAAGGTCCAGCGCCAGTTCAAGGCGGCGGGTCGGGACGAGTTGCCGTCTCAGGTATTGTCGGAGATGGCGGGAATCAAGTTGACGAACGTAGACGAAGGACGCGTGATAAGGTCGAATACGTTCGCCCAACGAGAGTTGCTTCGCGCGCTGAAGAAGCGCTTGGAACAAGATGGCGTAGAGTTCTCCCAGAACCGTCGTCGACGACGGCGACGACGCCGGCGTCAGCCAGACGCCTAGCCGTCTTCACTATTTTCGCTGGGTTGGATTCCTCGACAAGGGCCTCCCAGGCCGCGCCGGATAATTCGTTGTCTGACGCAGCCATTTCTACGAGCTTCACTTCCTGCCAGGTGATACCGTCGCCTTCGAACTGCATGGTCAAGAAGGCCCGCTCTTCGTCGGACACCTGGGCCAGTTCATTTTCGACAGACAAGCGCCACCTCCACCCTAGGGTTTTCCCGATCCAGTTCGCGATACGCGTGAATCTCGTGGACCTGGGCGTCGTCCGCGTAGGCGACGTCATTGAGTGCGTCCAAGACGGACTTAATGACGTTGTCAAGGTCCCGCCGCCGGAGATCCGCAAAATAGATCCGTAGGGTTGCAGACCATATACCATCCTTCTCAAGGCCTTTAGGGGCCGCCTGTTGGTAGCTTGCGCAAACAGAATCCTCATATACGCGAGTCGATTTAGGTGTATACGTTCGCCCCGTCGAACGGTTGAAGCGAGGACGCTCCTTTCCCTTCGGCGGTCCTGGCACGGTGAATGATATTTCATGAGCAGTTTGCGATGACGTCTCCCCACATGTCGAAGAACCCTTCGCGAGTTCCGACATATCGGTGCCATCCCCCAAGGTTTTTGATCGGGATGGGCGTCCCGTCCGACTCCTGGAGGATTTTTTCGAGGGCATCTTTTTCTACGGCAACTGGATCGTAGAGGAGAACTCTGGTATCGCGTCGATCCGCGAGCGCCGCCATCGCCCTCGCGGCATCACTCCGCCTCGTCACCAGGTTTTTCTGGTTGTCGGTCAGCCTCGAGTATTTCCCCCTCAACTGCCCTGCGGCCGTCTCTTTCGCTCTGCTCCGCCGGTCCCAGCATTGCACCTGCGCTCGCAGCGATGACCATGAGGTCGTCGTCTGTTAGCTCTCCGATCGGCTTTTGAGGGGCGGCATCTGTTGGGCCGACGGCCACAGCGATCGCGGCCTTCTCCGACCAGCGCTTCGCGCGTCGTCTGGACAGCACATACCGACGATCTTCCGATCGCGTCTTCGCATCTCGATACTGGTCCTCTTCCAGTCCATCCAGGATCTCGTCTTCGATCTCTGCCCACCGCTCTGCGAACTCTGGGTTGTCACGACGGTGTCGATAGAGACCGCCCGTGCCCTTGAGACCAGCGGCACGGGCGGCTGCAGATACGTTCATCTCCATCGTCTTCAGGTGCTCGAGGAACTTCTTCTCCTTTTCTTCGGAGATCGCTCTCCGTTGGGGGTATTCACTCACGTCGATGTCCCCCAGGTATAGATCCCTCCCGTTCCTTTATCAGGGACCTAATCACGTCGAGGTCGATCGACATGGTGAACCCATCCCAGTGGTCGTCATCAATACTCTTGCACGACAAGTCCATCGAGTTCACATCCCATTGCCGAATGGCTTCGGCTGTGAACCCTGCGTCCTGCAATGTGGCAACGGTCGCCATCCGAACAACGTCGTCTTCTGACCACAAGCGCTTGGTCCCGTGGCCGTTGGCGTCTTGAATGGATGGCTTGGTGAATCCTCGGGTGATAAAGCTGATCGTTTTGTAAACCGACCGGTCGATCATGGCCGCCACTTGCGGTGTTGTGTATGGCTCGGTCATATCCCCAGCCCGATTTGACCGGCCGCTGATACTGGCGGGTCGTAGTAATACTGGGCGTAACTCTTCTGCCCGTCTTCAATTGTACGCACTCCGATCGGCATCCCCTGGTCCCGCAGGTCCTTGATGCGGGCCGCCAGCCGGAAGCACTGGAACAGATCCAGTGCCTCCAATGGCGTGATCGTGCGGCCGTTCATAAGGTGGCTCCTGATACGGTCTACCTGGCTTCCAAAGCGCGAGGATGAGCCGGCTTTCATCTCAGACATAGTCGTTGTCGACCTTCGCCGGCACACCCTCTTCATCGTTTTTGCCGGCCAGGATGCGCTCAATGTCTCGAGCCTCATTCCAGTCGCCGATCGTCTTATGGTGCTCCTCGCTGCAGCACTTGTCACAGCCGATCATGCCGACGTTGCCGGTCACCACCACCGCAAGATACTCGCGGATGGTGGCGACCATCTCCTCAGCAGGGAAGGTCCACGGGTTCCTGACCTCCCCGCACTTGGTCTTCTTGTCGTCCTCGGGGTCGACCACATGCAGCACCCTCATGAGAAGAAGACGATCTTGGCGACGGCGAAAGCAAGGCCAAGCATCCCGATGGCGACGGTGACCATCAGGGCCTTGGCGTAAAAGATCAGGCTGGATAACTGGGTGTCCACTTCAGACTTGGCCTCGGGAACCACAGGCGTTTCTACGGCAACCGCCACATGCTCAGGGAGCGTGCGGCCGTCTCCGTTCGCAACCTTCCGGCCCAAGATCCCCAGCTTGTAGCGCTGCTCGGGGTCCAAGGCCATGTTCTGGGAGATCGCTCCATACAGTTCACTTGCAGTCATACCCAGATGAGGTGCCAGGTCCACGACGGTGGTCCTCGTGGCAGTCATCAGGGATTGCGCATACCCTGGACCAGGCTGGTGGCGCTTCGGGCTGAAGAGCTTTGGCAGCGACGCAGGGTGGCCGTTGGTCCTGGCCTTCTTGGTGGCTTCGATTCTCGTATAGATCTCCGCGTCGCGCTCGTAATACCCACCTTTGTTGAACTCGCTGACCGATGCGACCAGAGCCTCTGCATCTTTGTCGTCCATCCGCAGAATTTTATTGATCGCAATGACGTTGGATCGACTAGGTCGTCCGCGACCGGACTCCCACCTTACTACCATGGCTCGGTTGACCGCCAGGATTTTTCCAGTTGCGGGGTATCCAAGATTCCACCGCTTGCGAAAAGCCCTAAGCGCTTCGGGGGTGAACTTGGGCAAGCCCCCAGTTCGCCGTGCGGGCTTCTTGGGTTCGTTCTTCCTGTGGTTGGCAACTTGGCTCATGATTCCCTCGTAGATGTGAGGAGTGACATGGACGTCGCCGCTCTCGATCTGCTGAATGTAGGCGGGTCCCACGTTCAACTGTGTGGCGATGTCGTCGACGGTGAGACCCAACTGGGTGCGGGTCTCTTCGTAACTGCCCATTCTCTGCCTCCTTGATTCCGTGTTTACGGGGTGGAAAAAAGAATGAACTGCAAAGACGATAGGTAAGGGAGGTCGACTCGCTCTCCCCTGGTTCTAAAGGACACCCCACGGGCCCAGGCATCAGGACGGTTTCCCAAACCTTCCCCACCATTACAACACTTCCCTCGACCCAGCGCGAGAGACACGTCACTGGGGTGATGCTGAGGGAAGTTGGCACCTGCGGTCGTCAGAAAACACGATATGGAATCCTTCTCGCCATTCATGGCAAATCGACCTCCCAAAAAACCTGTCGGGGCGACGGTCTCCCGCCGCCCCTAGTCCGATGCGCGGACTTACCCCATAGGATACTTAGCCTATGCCTTCACGTCAAGCTTTTGTTGTGAGATCATGATGTCGATGTATCGCTCCAGGTCAGCCAGGTGCTCCAGGTTCTTTCCTTCTTCGGCTCTGGCTCTCACCTCCCTGGACACCGCCTCCAGATCCATGATCGAGGAGTTGTCGGTGATCCCACGGGCAACGAAGGTCATAGACAGATCGTTCAGCTTCTGGAGGATTCTCTTGATCTTTCTTTTCTGCGAACTAGTGACCCTCTGTCCAGTTGTCGAATCTCGCGTACGGTTCGTCCCAGAAGAGGGGGACGGTTCCCGTGGGGCCATTGCGCTGTTTGGCGATGATGCATTCGCACTTACCTCTCTCGGCATCTTGTTCCTTGACCTTCCATGGGTGAAACAGAAACATCACGATGTCAGCGTCCTGCTCAATCGATCCGGAATCCCGCAGGTCTGCCAGGATGGGACGGCGGTGTGTGCCTCCGTGATCGGGGGCACGAGACAGCTGGGACAAGGCCACAACGGGCACGTCGCAATCCTTTGCGATCGCCTTAAGGCCTTGAGAGACCTTGGTCACTTCATTTACTCGGGAATCTTGCTTGCCGGCCACGGTCATCAGTTGAAGGTAGTCCACGACCACCAGCCCCACCGGCTCCCGCTTCTGTAGCTTCTGGATCTTCAGCCTTGCGGCGGTGGGAGAGATCCCTGACCGGTCATCGATGTGCAGCTTGGCGTCAGACAGGACTTTGGTGCCGTCGGTGATCACCGTCCACTCGGACTCCGATAGGCGTCCCCTGCGGATGCGGCGGCCGTCGATGTGGGTCTGCATAGAAAGAATGCGGGTGATCAAAGCTCGGGCCGACATCTCCAGGCTGAAGAAGACGACCGCCTGATCGTTGGCCACAGTGCGTGCGACCTTCAGCGCCAGTGATGTCTTGCCCATCGAGGGGCGAGCGGCCAGTACCGTCAGGTCCCCGCGCTGGAAACCACAGGTCATGTCGTCAAGGCTGCTCAGGCCGCTGGAAACGCCCAGTAGAGGCTCTTCGCGCTTGGCGTTGACTTCGGCCTCGGTCATCACTTCGGACAGCAGAGAGGCAACGTCACGGGCTCCTCCGACGTCATCGGAGGACAGGGTGTAGAAGGCTTCCTCGGCGCTGGTCATCAACTCCCCCAGGTCGACCGACTCATCTGAGGCCCGTTCCATATCGGACCCCATCTTAAGTATTAGTCGACGTCGCCTAAGGTCCTCCACGCGCCCGATGTTGTAACCAACCTGGCTGGGCCGGCAGGCTGAGTTGGCTACATGTGCAACCTTCTCAGCGCCTCCGGCCGGACTCAACGTCTGCGTGCCCCGCATCCGATCCACCACCATCTTCATCTCGATGTCCTGACCCGATGAATTCTCATACAGGTAGGTCAGGGCTCTGAAGATCAGGGCATTCTCATTGAACCCAAACCAGTCAGGCTCGGCCCTTTCGCACACTTCCGACAGCACATCGTAGTGGGCGATGGCCGCACCCAGGGCGGCCTCTTCTGCGTCAAGGTCGCGCAGGAACTCACTCATCGTATTCTTTCAGTTTGTCGAGTAGCGCCTCCTTGCACTCCTCGAGTTTGAGGTCGACCAACTCTTCCAACTGGCTCGCTCGGACGCTGTGCATCTCATCCGCAGTGATCACAACGTGGGCCACCAGGCCGCCGTTGGGTTGACAGGGGCATCGAGAGGTCATCAGCAGCCGCACCTGAAGAAGTGGCCTCGGCGACCCTCGTCCGCCTTAATATCTGCCTTCTTCCCTGTCACCTTCTCCCAGGCTGACCAGAACCCTTCCGGGTCGGCCAGTTCTGGATACACATCCTCGTCGAACGTCAAGTAGTCGCCGGTCTCCTGATATTTGGTGGCCGCTTTGATCAATTTGCCCACCGGCATCTCGGCGTCTTTGGCCGTCTCCTTGAGTACCTCCATGGCCTGAGGGTGTCCAGCCAGTGCGTCAAACACATTCTCCATGGTCAATTGATCTGGATCTGGCTCGACGGGGGGCGGTGGGGCCTGGCCCTCGTCCAGCACGTCCGGGTGGGACCAGGCGTGCCGCAGATCTGTGATCCGCCGAGGGTTCATGAAGGCCCAGAAGTATTCACCTTTCTGCACCGCCTGCTGAAGAAAGGGATCGACCACTGCATTGGGCTCGTCTCTCTCTGCCAGCCTGGTTCCTATCACGCTGATCTTCTCGCCTGGCCGCAACGGCTCTGTCGCCACGACTCCGATCACAGCTACATGCACCGCGTCTCTCTGCTCATTGGGGCCGATGATGGTCCCCAGGGTCTCAAGCGCTCGGTCCTTCGACGACATGGGAAACTCCAATTGTGTCACCGGAACCTGTCTCCTTGGCGATCCCGATGATCCTCCGCAGCTTATCTTGCGCCGCATCCTGCAGCACAACGATCACTTCGCGGGCTTTGTCCCGCTCGTCCACCACCCTGGCGATTAGTTCATCCTTCGCCGCCAGGCGATTGGTCATCTCTTTACGCAAAACGAATTCACTTTCACACATAGTGATCCCCTCAAAACCTCATTGTCCGTGATGGGTATCTCCAGTGGTGAGCGTTGAAACAGGACACACTCCGGCCTAGTCCCAGAGGCTCAAGCTCCAGGGGCCGGGGAGTCCTGTTCGATGTCTCCAGCGGAGCCGCGCATCAACAGGTCAGACGGCCGGACAGATCGGCCAGTCCAATTGAGGGCTAGTGATATTGCGCGTGCATCATCGCACGGCCTGTCGGGCTTCCCTCCAACTCCTACCCTTGCGGCTGTGACAGGTCCCACAGTAGCCGCTGCTATGCTCCTCCTCCTCCCCCCTCCCTATAGGGGAGGAGGAGAAGGAGTATGCTTGCCTCGGACGCTGCCGTCTATGACCGACCGTCTGGGCAAAAAAGGAGCCCCCGCTGGAAGAATCCAGCGGGGGCCGATCGCTGATGTCGTAGAGGCGTGAGGGCCTTGTCAGCGACATTACCGTGCCCAACCTGGGCGTGGGGCCCAAGCACGGTAATATGATTGTCGTAGTCGAACATCGAATTTCCCCACGGGGGGCGGTTGAATTGCGGCGAGCCCTCAGTTTCGCCGTCGAACAACCCTACGTTACAAAGGCCGGAATTTCCCTGTCAAGGTATTTTTTTCCGGTGATGGAAAATGGTGTAGGCCCAGAGGCCGAATGCGAAAGCATAGAGGTAGGAAACGAGGAGCGTGCCCTCCTGGATGGGCCGATAAAGCGCCCATGCAGGAAGGCACCCCAGCCAGGCCACGGTCAGTGCCCAGTTGAGGCGTGGCACCTCAGAAGGTCACCTTAAAAGGGAGGTCGTCGCCCTCAGGGGGCGACCCTCCTTCCGGCGCGGCCGAAGGACCGGTGCCATCGATTGCGGCCAATGCTTCCGTGGCCTTGCGGCTCACGGTCAGCTTCTGCCGGTCAGCGGAGATGAAGAAGGAGGTCGCCACCGTGGTGACGGACTCGATCGTTGGCTCGATCCCCAGGAACTGTAGCAGATCGGGGTTGGACTCCTTGATCCTGGCGAACATTGCGGCCGACGTCTCCCAGCAGAACTGGTAGGTGTCGGCCATCTTGTCGATCGCCATCGTGCCGTCGATCTCCTTCGATGCTGCCATCTGATTCTGTCTCCCTTCGGGCATCCCCTGCGGCTGCGCACCGCCACTGGCGGGGGTAACCGCATTGTCTTGTCTGAGGATGTTGCCACCCCAGTCCTTGACGGCGATCCCTGGGGAATTGGACGGCGACACCGGCGTCACCTCGAAGAAGTTCCTCTGGGTCTCTGGGTTGAGCCGCTTGCACACGTCCAGCACGGCTCCCTGCCCAGCGCCATTCTCCAGCAAGGTCTCCTGAAGGCGTTCAGTGACCCGCATGTCGATCATGTCGAACGACTGCGGGTTGCCCTGCGGGTCGGTGTAGTCGGCCTTCACGCGGTAGGCATAGGATGGGTCATACTGCCGACCGCTGCCGTCGTTGAAGGTCCCGTCGCTGTAGCGACAGTCGTCGAACTTGAACTCGACCCGAACGGGGATGTTCGATTCAAAACGTAACTTCGGATACTGCGCCATTGACAAGCTCCTGTGGGTGTGGGTATGTTGGCCCATATGAAATGCAATCTACTTGAACTTCTCGACAACCACCCCGACTACACCAGCCAGCGCCAGTTGGCAGAGGCTGTGGGCATGGACCCGAAACAGATGTCGCGACTGAGCCGCAACCTTCTGAAGGGCCTACACTTCCACACCATGACGGCGTTGTGTGGTACACTCGGGTGCTCTCTCGACGACCTCTTCTCCCTGAACTGAAAGGCCACCCATGGCAGGCTTGCCGGGGATTGTTACGTCCACCAGCTACACCCCACCTGAAACGATGACCTTCCCAGACTGGGAGAAAACCCTGGCGCTGATCCGCAATATCTCCAATCAGCACATGTGGTGGCTCGGAGATGCGATCAACTGGGGGTCGGCTCGGTGGGGCGAGAAATACTCTCAGGCCCTTGAGGCGACCGACTACGACTATGACACCCTGGCCAAGGCCGCGTTTGTTGCGAAGAAATTTCCTCCTTTGAGACGGCGCAACGGCCTGTCGTTCAACCATCACCGCGAACTGGCTGGGATGGATGAGGTCGACCAGGACATGTGGCTTGACCGGTGTGAGGCCGGCACGCTGTCCGTTCACGGGTTGCGTGACGCTCGACGCAGCAACGCGAAGGCGGCACTGGCTAAAGGCGGGGACGACGCCTCGCACATCCCCACGGAGGCCATGCGCATCTTCCGACTGATGCCCAAGGAGGCGATGACGGTTTTCAAACAAGCCCTCGACGATCCATCAGGGAGCGCCTGGATGCAGCACGTTGCCTTGCCGGATGGCAGGGCTGCCGATGTGACGGTCAGCGTCCAGATCACCGGCAAAAGCAGCGCCGATGGCGATCAGCCCCAGGAAGATGATCAACTGCAAGACGGCATAATCCCTGGCCCCATGGTCACTGCCTGAGGTGGAAGAGGGTGTGGATGTACCATGAGTTCCTGGCATAGCAGATATCCTCATACACAACATCTATTGGCATTTGAAACTTCCGGAAGCGCCTGTATCTCCGCGAAGCTTCCCAGGTGTTGGGGTCAATCTTGAATCGATCGTCATACCACCGTAGCTCAGGCCCAGGCCCGTCAGGAAGACGGCGGGGCCTCATTGGGCACCCTCCCGCTCCAAAGGGTTGTACCTGACGGGCGTTCCGGACTTGATCGTCCAGCGCGGTGGTGAGAATGCGAACATCGAGTATTCCAGGTGCGCGTCGCACTCGGGGCAGAAACATTCCCAATCGCTGTCTGGAAGCTCTGTTTTGGTGTTGCGTTCTCCCATCAGGCTGACCGGCGTGGAGCATACCGGACAGGGCATCTTGATCGAGAGCATCGCGTCGACATATTCATCTTGCTCTGCATAAATCCTTTTATGTCTCATCGCTCACCTCTTTTCTGATCTTGCGAATGGTCTCTGCGCTGACACCGTAGATGTGCGACAGGGCCAGCGGGGTCTCCTTCCGCTGTCTGATCTCGTTCTCCTCTCGAAGGGATAGCTTTCTTAGCTCAGGCCGTGGCCCTGCGACCCTGCCCCTGGGCCTGATGTTCAGGCACCTTGGGGGGTCGACGTCCTTGTAGGTCCGGCCGATGATGATCTTGTGGATCGTGCCCCTGGAAGCCCCGTAAAGGGCCGACAGGGACGTGATCGATGCCTCTCCGGTCTCATACTCCAACCGGATATCGCGGACCTCCTGGTCCGTAAAAGCCTTCACTCTTCCTCCTTCACGTTAACGTCAATCACCTTTGTCACCCAATCTGGGACGGTGTTGTAGCTGTCCTCGTGCCAGGTGCTGCCGGTGACGTTGCAGACGATCGTCCGATACGGGGGCGACTCCTCCGGCCAGGGTGTATACATATCGGTCATGACGATGACGATCTCTGGACGAGGCTTCAGGCTGGCAGCGTGCGCCAGACCTACGCCCATGTCCGTTCCACCGCCACCGCCCAGCACCACCTGGTTGACGCTGAACACCGACCTGTCCGCGTGGATGGCGGCATCGCAGGCGATGACCGGCACCCCAGTGTTCACACCGGCAGAGCGCAGGACGCCCTTCAACTCGCTCATGGCTATGTCCAGCGCCGATGGGGCGTTGCCCGACAGCGTATCCCCCATCGAGCCGGAGGTGTCGATCACCACCGCGATGTTGGGGGCCGGTGCTCGCATCGAGGGTAGCCGGATGCGCGGGGACAGCGACTGACGACGGGACATCCGGCGGTAGGTGTAGTCCACCTTGCCGGAGACATACGCCACAGCCACCCGCACCTGGGCGCTCAACTCGCGCTGCCAGGGGATCGTAGGGTTGACGATGTTGTTGGCCCACCGCTGCCACTGGCCAGGAACCGACCCTCGGGTCTGCGATTGCTCGATGATCTGCTCGGCCGTCTTCCGCTTGATGATCAACTGACGGCCCTCGTCGACACCAGGGGAGCTATCGGACGGCTCGCCGTCCTCCCACGGCCTCTGGGCACCTCCGGCCGCTGATCCGCAGTCGCAGTGACCCGTCCCGCCCTCGCCCTGAGGCATCTGGATCTCGTCAGGCGGGGGCATGTTGCGGAAGTAAACCTCCGCCAGGGACTGGCGGGGCTGCTTGATCAACTCCGGAGTGATGTACTTCCCCGGCAGTTCCACGCCCTCGTCCTCGAGGTCGTCGTTGATCTCTGCGTCAGCGGCGTAATTCCACTGCTGTGCGTCGTCGCTGGAGACGTGCATCCTCTCGGCCCGTGCAGGGTGATCGCGCAGCAGATGGTTCGCCTCGTGATACAGGACGTTGGCCATCTGCTCTGCGGTCCAATCGTGCATCCGGCTAGGGTTGTAGTAGAGCCGCCAATACTTGTCGACGGCCATGGGGAACGGCATCTCTTCTCCTACCTCTTTCGGGATCATGGACCAGAGGCAGGAGTGGAGATAGGACCATTCCTTTGTAGCTCGCAGGCGTGCGGCCTGCAGCCGATCAGGTGTTCCCATTCTGATCCTCCGCTTTTAGGGTGACGGGGTCCATCAGTTGCTCCCCAACAGTCCGGCCTCACGCAGCACCGGGATGAACGGCTGCAACTGATCCACCGGCAAAGGCAGATCGGCCGTGCGGGACGAGGCCAACTGCGTAGCTGCGCCAGCGGCGATGTCGGAAGCGCCCTGCTTTGCCGCTTCGGCCAGGATGTCCCAGCCTGCGTTCCAGCGCTTCTTGTCCAACTGGTTGGCGACGGCAGAGACCACCGACGTCAGGACGGCGAACTGCTGGTCGCCCCTCGTTGGCAGCGTGAACTTCTTCACGTTGGCCAGTATCACCTCGGGATCGGGCAGATCCAGGTTGTCGATGTAGCTCAGGAACTCACCCCCTTGGCCCTCGCCCACGGTGCCAAGGACCAACTCGTTGCGGGTGGACGTGTCTGCGCCGACCGACTCGCAGGCGGCGATCAGGGTGGCCGTCATGTCCCAGGTGCGAGGGGAAGCCCAAGCCTTTCCAGCCTTGGCCTCCTCCTTCGGGACGACGTGCAACTGCTCCGGCCGTGCGCGGATGTAGGACGCCACTTGGACGCGTGCGCTGGGGATGCCGTCGCGCCAATTCTTCGGCAGGACGGTGACCTTGGGCGGCGGGAATCCAGACACGATCCCCTCAACCCAGCGCTGCGGGTTGACGGTCCAGTTCAGGTGGATGAACCGGTTCGCCAGAGGCGGGGACAACTCCCAGCCACCAGCGGCCTCCTCGGGCGGGTTGGCTGCGGCCACCGTCATCACAGTGGGCACACCATTCTCGTCCTTCGGCAACGGAGTGTCGCCGACCTCTCCCTCCAAGGTGACCCGCAACAGCGCGGCCTGGTTGGCCGGAGGTGCCGTCGTGATCTCGTCGAAGAAGAGCATTCCATAACCGCGATCAACCAGACGCTTGGCCCACCCAGGGGCGGCCATGTTCACCTCGTCCTCCCTGGTCAGGATCGGCAGGCCGGAGAAGTCCGACGGCTCACGGATCGACGCGATCACGGTCTCGAGCGCATCCTCGTTGCCGAAGAAGGCTCGGGCCAGTGCATACATGAAGTGCGTTTTGCCGCCACCAGGCGACCCCCAGACAAGAGTGGGGAGCATCGTCTGGACGGCGATCGAAAGGGCTTCTGACATATCACGGTCTCTCCTCGTGATTTATTCATGGGATGGCAGAGGGTCTCTGCCGGTGAGTGTAGGCATAGAATACTACAGGGTCAAGGCTATTGTATCAGGCTCTCCATAGCCTCGGCAGCGGAGCGTTCCTTCAGGGCGGTTTGGAACGCCTTCAGGCTGGGCCACCGGCCCTCCATCGTTTTCACATACCGCCGCCGGTCATCGTCCCACCGCTTGTCCTCGGTGGAGCGCGTGCTGACATGCGTGTATCTGAATGACCTGTCGATGCGGATCACCTTGCTATACCAAAAGTGCCGCTTGATGATGATGTAAGCCTCGCCGTGGAAGGTGACGATATACACCCCCTTGCGGACCTTGGTGGTGATCATCCTTGCGCCCCGTCGCGAGACGTTCATTTGATCTCCGGAAGTCCGGCCAGACTCTGCATTACAGCCTCGGCCCGTGCCGTGGTGATCTGGGACATGACGCCCTTGACGTCGCGCAGGGTCTGCAATACCGCCTCAAGCGGCTCAAACCCCGCCTCACGCGCATACGCATCGATCTGGGGGTAATGCACCGGTTCACCGGCATCGAGGCCTACGTGCTGAATAAGGGCCGCTGTGGCGATCTCTGCGACCACCTTCTTCTTCCACCCCTCGACGTCCTTGTAGTCCGCCCCCTTGAACCGCTTGTGGGCCTCGTGGGCCAGCGCGGAGAAGAAAGCCACGAGGTCATGCGAGTGCAGCAAGACGCCGCCGTTGAACTCGGTTGTCAGGTTCTCGTCCTTCGCCCACGCGTAGATGACATTCATCTTCCAGACGTTGGCCACCTCCATCAGGGGCGGTGCGTTCTCAGGCTTCGGCTCGTCGATGTGCTCGGGGACCGGATCACCGTCGGTGTTCTCGATCCTGAACTCAGGGATCGTGCGATAGCCGATCAGGATCATACGGGTGAGCGGCTTGCCGTCCGGTCCCTTGTGGCCGGTCTCCTTGGGGACCATGATCGGTGCCCAGATGCGGAAGTCCGACGGCCCCAAGACGTGGCGACCTGCGGTCTTCCACTGCTTGAAGGTACGGGCGTCCTCTGTTCTTGCGGCCCAAGCGAGCAACTGGTTGTTGAACGACCAGCGATCGATGGGCCTCTCGTTCCCGTCCGGCTCCTTGAGCAGCGTTCGCTCGGTCGCCTCGGGGATGTCACCGCTCCTGAACATGTCCAGGATGGGTTTGAGCGCGGCCAGGTAGTCCGCGCGGGTCTGCCTCGGCATAAGTCTCTCCAGTGTAATGGGTGGGAGGTGGTTCCACGTTAAAAGTCTTAGGCGATGTCGCCTAACTTGCCAGCACATCGAAGGCCTCTGCTATGATTCGGCGCTCGAGGCACAACTGGCAGGGGTCGATCAGCACTCGGTGCTCGGGGGCCAGATTATCGAGATAGTAGCCGTCGTCGTCTGGTTCGATTGAATCGAGGGTATAAAACCCCACCGGCAGCGCCCTGCCGCACAATGTGTAGCGGGTTGGTCCTGCCAGTACGAGGTGGACCTTGCTGCGGCCCCAGTAGACGGGGACGATCATGACAGAGCCTCCAGTGCCCTGATTGCCTCCAGCCGCTCCTCGCAGGCCTCGCAGAGGGGCTTGCTCGCCAACTCGGGCATCCTGGTGATCCGCCAGTGGCTGTGGGCCTTGGTTGGAAGCCTCATGCCGCACAGGGTGTGCTCCCAGGACGTGTCTCGGCGATGCGTCTCCGCGACCTTGTCCCAGGTGATCAATGGGTTAGCCATCCTCCCTCCTCTGTGTTCTCCGCATCCACATGGGCCTGGACGTGCCGGAGCAGGTTCTCATACAGGTGCTCGCTGCGGAAGAAGACCTTGGTGATGTCGACGGTGTCAGTTGTGTCGACTCCGCTGTCGAGCAGGACGCGGTGGATCAGCGTCTCGCGCTCAGGTGCGGGGCCCACTCTGGTCTCCACCTTCAACAGCAACTCCAGGTAGGGCTCTTCGCAGGTGAGGGGCACCTCGATCAGCTTATCTCTCATGTGTTCCTTTCTGTGAGCCTCCTCAGCGCTGGCAGCAGGCCAGCGGACCACCCCTGTTGGGGCGGTTTCGGCACCTCGGCCGTTCAGGGTCCCTCAGGGGCGACCGCCACACTTGGGGCGGCACCGGCCGAGGGGGTCGACGTCTTGTAGGGCCCCTCTGCGCATCGACGCCTAGGCGCTCCGGCCATGCGCAGCCTGGGGTGTCACTCAAAGCAGGGGACCACCCCCTTTCTCGTTATGGATTTGTGCTGCACTGTCATGACACGTCCTTTCCGTTGGTTGCCGGACGGCAGTAACCGGCCTCGATGAACCGCTTCGCCGCACGGCCGTAGACGCCTTGCAGGTGCCAGACGCTGCCGTCGTCGATCATGTGCTGGAACCCCTCGACGATCTGCTCCTCGTCCAAGGTGTCCTGCTCGAAGTCCATGATGAAACCCACTCTGTCGAAAGGCATTATCCGAATTCTCCTCGGGGTAGGATGCGGCCCATCGGCAGATCGCCGCTGTCCGACAAGCGCGGCAGGCGCTCGATCTCTTCGAACGTGCCCACTGGCAGGCCCGTGTTCAGGTTCAGGCCCTGTAGCAGTGGGCTGCGTCTGGTGGCGGTATTCCAGAGGCCGTAGGTGAAGTGCATCGGCGACCTGCCTTCGAGCAGGAAGCGATACCGCCGCGCCCTGCGATAGGTCTGGCCGTCGGCCGTCGTGTAGGTCTCGTAGACGACCTCGATGGGGATGCGCCCGTGGCGCGTCCAGTTGAAGCGGAAGAAGCGCGTGATCGCGCCGCTCTTATGTCTGATCATGGGATGTCTCTCCTTGAAATGAGCCTCGTCAGCAGGGGCCTGACCCCTGTACGCCCCGTAGGGCGTTTCGGCTTTTATTTGTCCTCCTCGTGGACCAGTTCAGTCGTATGGCCCAGTGCCTCGAGGGCCTTCAGGTCGCCCCTGCTCACGGTCTTCTTGCCCGTCAGGGACTGGATCTCATCTGCCTCCGGCCCAACCACATACAGCATCGGCTGGCCGTAGACGTGTCGCTGGAAATACATGATGTTCATTCTGATGCCCACCCGAAAAAGATGTGAAGTGCCTTACCGTCTTCGATGGTTTCGATGTGTCCCGCTGGCCCCCACTTGTCGCCGACCCAGTGGTCGTCGTCATCGAGCATGAAGTTGATTGCAGACCTGATGTTCAAGTGCTCTGAGACCTCGATGGACTTGTAGCTGCCCTTCTCGGCGATCGTGCCGGTGTAGCCCTCGTCGCCGTATGCCTGCAAGGCGTCGGCCACCAGCCCGTTGAAGGCCTGCTGTGCTGTTGGTGCGTGTCGCGAGGATACAAACGTCGTAGCGCCCATGATGCTCTCCTCAGTCTTTTGTGTATACCGATAGGGATACGTTTGCGCCGGTCAGACCGCCGCCGCCCTCGTAGCCGATGAAGGCGGAGTGATTCCAAACGCCGCCGCCGTCTTGGTAGGAAGTCAGGTTGACTGGCCCCACTCGCCCCGCTCGGCCATGCCTCCTGCGAGCCAGCCTCGCGGCAAAGACTTCTGCGGCCTCGCTGGGGTCGTCCGCTTCCACGCTCTGGAAGCCATCACAGCGGTATC
>Ga0080013_1001807_pt1 | contig 27148 bp, 25 predicted proteins | sample ETNvirenome_6_85_FD_69236 | JGI IMG/M metagenome (GOLD analysis project Ga0080013, IMG submission 69236) | Marine viral communities from the Pacific Ocean - ETNP_6_85 (SPADES assembly) (version 2) | ecosystem: Environmental > Aquatic > Marine > Oceanic | place: Pacific Ocean | collected 2013-06-19 | reverse complement strand
TACGGCACGAAAGAATGGGGGGTAAGTGATCGCTCTGTTGATGACTACATACAGAAAGCACGGGAGCTGTTGAAGGAAGATTGGGAGATCGACCGACGCACCTTTACCGCAGAGCTACTATCCCAGCTAGCCAGTCTCCAAAAGGATTCACGCAAGAACGGTCAGGGCCATATCGCCCTAGGTTGTATTAACTCAGCCGCCAAAATTGCTCAGATAATGAACTAACAATGACTATGACAAAACCTGATCCACTCATGCCAAGCCTTCCTGGCGCTCAAGACATCGAAGCAATGACCAACCGTGTTAAATACCTTGAGCAGCTTTTCTTCAAAGATGGCCGCGACAAAACAGATCATCCGATGAAAGGCATTTATACCGGTTTGATTGCTACCTATGAAAACATCCCTGAGCCTTTAGCCCCTTGTGATGATCCGCTCCAATGACAATGCATCAATTCCATATTGATAGACGATTCACCGATTCTTTTGAAGGTTGGTTCGCCCTTCCTGTTGATTTGGGAGAGGACTTAAAAACTATCGAGACACTAGAGGCTGATGGATACATTTGTTACATGAGAAACAGAAGTAACCCAGACTGGATCGTTGCTTTAAGGCCCCCCGATAGTGAAGAACCTTGGCACGTTGACGATGATGATGAATACATTGTGACTCATGAAGAAAGCCAGAGATTTTGACCATTCTGCTTAACTGCCCCGGTGGCAACATCCTTGAGAAAGTTGAGCAGGCAGAAAGCCCATGTAATTACACCGCCGCTGAATTAAAGGCAAGGATCTGGAAAGATCTATTGCCAGCACAAAAGCAATTCGTAAAAGATGAAAGCCACCGCATTCTTGGTTACATCGGCGGGTTCGGTAGTGGAAAATCTTTTGCGCTCTGCAGTAAAGCAATCTGGCTAGGGCTATCTAATCCAGGGACGACGGCAATGATGGCCGAGCCTTCGTTCCCAATGATTCGCACGGTATTAATCCCAGCAATGAATGAGGCTTTAGAGCGGTGGGGCGTTGAATATGATTTTCGCGTTTCCCCTCAACCTGAATTTAATCTCAAGCTTCCAGGCGGTGACCTAAAAATTCTTTGTCAATCAGCTTCTAACTGGCAGCGTGTAAGAGGTCAAAATATTAGCTTTGTGCTCTGGGATGAGGCCGACACAACAGACGCCGAGACAGCACAGAAGGCAGGTGAAATGTTCCTCGCCAGGATGAGAACAGGCAACATAAACCAGCTAGCGATTGCCTCTACGCCTGAAGGGTTCCGATACTGTTACCGGCAATTTGAGGAGCTAAAAGGACCGGATAAAAGGCTGATTCGCGTTAAGACAAAGAACAACCCTCATCTACCTGATGGCTTCATTGAATCGCTGCAACGCAATTACCCAGCTCAATTAATAAATGCCTACCTAGAAGGCCAATTCGTCAACATGGCGAGCTGTGCCATATATCCAGATTTTGACAGAAGCCTGAATTACACCGATACAGAGCCCAGGCCATTAGATACGGTATTTGTCGGCATTGATCTAAACGTTGGCAACTGTGTCACGCAGCATTTAGTAAAACGTGGTGAGGAGTTCCATTTCTTTGCTGAGGCTGTATATCGAGACACTCAACAGATCGCCTCTGGCTTGGCTGAGTTATACCCCGAGCACTTCCGCCGCGGCCTATTAACCCTTATCCCAGATGCAGCTAGCAAACAACGTGCCACGGCAGCCGCTCAAGAATCAGATTTAGGCATCCTCAAGAAGTACGGGCACAAGGTCCAGGTGCAGCAATCCAACCCAATCATCCAAGACAGGATTAACGCTGTAAGGGCATTGATTGAGCAAGGAAAAATCAAGGTTGGTAATGGCTGCCCGCATTTGATCCGAACCTTTGAACAGCACGCTTATGACGAGAAAGGACGACCCGCCAAAGGAGGCGTAGGGATGGATGATCTGAGCCATGCCGGTGATGCTGCTGGCTATGCCATTTATAGGCTTGCAGCAATTAGACAATGGAAGACTGGGCGGGCGAAGGCCAAGATTGCTCAGATCTGGTAGCTTGTGACTGCCTGGATCATTGGTTGGTTTCAGGTGTGTTTAGGCATTTGAGGCCCGGCTGGTTACCGGGCTTTTTCCTTTGGATGCTCCCCTTAGACTGGCTCAATACGGCTAGTGAGGCTAAAGGGTGCCAACTAATACCCCGACCCCTGTTGATTCATATCCCTCAGGGATTTATGCGCCAGAGAATTTAAACGTTGAACCAGAAGCCGCGGTTAATCCTGGGGATGATCCGAGCTGGGTGACATCTGTTGTTGAAATGATGAGTCGAGGCTGGGTGCCTATAGATCTATGCGTTGGCGGCACTCAAGCATTTAGGGCTAATGCCGCGGTATTCCTTCCCCAAGAACCAGCAGAGAATCAGGAAGCATGGGAAAGACGAGTAAGCCATGCAACGCTCAGCCCTTATACGGTAAGAATCGCGGAACAAGCAGCGGGTCTTATTTGCCGCAAGCCAATTCAATTACAGAGCAAGGATAAGGACGGAGAGCTAGACCCTTATTGGGAAGATTTCGCCCAGAATGTTGATGGCTTTGGAACAAGCGTTGATGCCTTCGCTAGGAATTTAGTTCTGCGTTCTGTCTTATATGGCCATGCTGCAGTTCTTTGCGATTATCCATCAACAGAAGCTGCATTAAACCTGGCTGACGAAAGGCAACGAGGTCTGCGCCCTTATTTTATTAATGTTGGGCCCCATCAGATTCTTGGTTGGCGTCGCAAGGGTGATAGCCCTACCGCACCATTGAGCATGGTCAGAATTCTTGAGAGAGTATCAGAAAACCTCGGGGAGTTCGGCGACAAAGAAGTTATTCAGGTGCGCGTATTAGAAAGAGGCCGTTGGCGGGTATATCGAGAAGGCGCGAACGGTTGGCAGGTTTACCAGGAAGGTGAGACGAGCTTAAAAGAAATCCCGCTAGCCGTTACTTATAGCCAGAAGGTGGCAGAGCTAGTCAGCAAGCCACCGTTAACGAGTATTGCTAACTTGAACATAGCTCATGGTCAGCGTACGGCTGATTTGTCTTTTAGCCTTCATATCGCGGCACTCCCTCTCCTCGTACTCCAAGGATTTGATGACGCTGATTCTGAGATAGGGCTTTCAGCTAATACAGCGCTACTGCTGCCAATTGATGGCAAGGCTAGTTATGTGGAGCCTGCTAGTTCTGCGTTTCAATCACAGCAAAACTACATAACGCAGCTAGAGGAGCAGATGTCGAATCTAGGCATCTCTACGCTCTTCTCGCAGAAGATGGCCGCCGAGACGGCTGCTAGCAAAGAGCTATCACGTTCTGATAGTGATTCCCTTTTGTCAGTTGTCAGTCAAGACTTGCAGCAATGTATTCAAGACGCTTTTGATATGGCCGCGGCCTATGTAGGCATCGAAGCCCCAAGCGTCACGATTGACCGTGACTTTAATTTGCAGACGCTAGACGGGGCACAAATTCAAAATTACATGCAACTGTGGATGAATGGAGCGATAACACAAGCCACCTTGTTGTCATGTTTGAAAACTGGAGAAATCCTCCCCGCTATTGATGTAGAGGAGGAGGTAGAGCTAACAGCTCAAGAGAAGCAGGACAGCATGGCTTTGGTGCCCAACATGATGGGAAGTGGTGGTGAAGTAGAGGAAAAAGTGGAGGTAGAAGAGAAGGACGAAGACGACGGATCAGACGAAGAGATGAGAAAGATTCTTGAGGAGCGCTTAAGACCTAAAGCAAGGGATAACGGAGAGAAAAACTAATGGCATTGTCTAACGTTGAACTACTCAATCTGTTGCTTGAATCAACAGAGACCAAGGTTGTTACGGGGAACGCTGGCGCGGATGGTGTCGGGATTGCCAGCATCACGCAGGACGATGAAAGCGTTCTCATTGCCTTAAGTGATGGCACCATTGAAACCCTTGTATTGCCTAAGGCAAAGGACGGAGAGAGAGGCGAGGCAGGCAGGGACGGAATTGATGGCCTGCCGGGTTTGCCGGGTTTAGACGGAAAGGATGGAAAGGATGGAAAGGATGGAATTAATGGCATAACCCCCGCGCCTGCCGTTGGTATTACAACCGCGGTCATTAGTGACGGGCGCTTGCTAATCGGGTTTAGTGATGGGTCTTATGTCGATGCAGGCTCTGTTATCGGCCCAGCGGGCGAACGTGGTGCAACTGGTAGTGATGGGCAACAAGGCAAAAATGGTGGATCGATCCTTTCAGGGGAAGGCCCCCCCAGAGCTGAACTAGGGAATATCGGCGATTTTTACATTGATTTGGGGTCTCAATTCCTCGATTTCTACGGGCCTAAAACAGACGGGAAAGGCGGCAAAGCTTTTTCTAAGGATGCCAAGCGAGGCGGCTGGGGTTTACCAATGCAACTCAGATCTGGCCCGGTGGGAGCCTCTGGGGCAAGCGGCGGCGGCGGCAGTGGTGGTGGTGCGGTAGCAAGTGTCAGTGTCACCGCTCCGATTGTTAATAGCGGAACAGCAGCTAATCCGATTATTGGCGCAACGTTGGCGGCTGTTGCTACGTCAGGTGATTATGCCGATCTAATAAATCAGCCAACCCTTGGCACTGCGGCGGCTACAGCATCAACCGACTATGCGACAGCAGCACAAGGCGCAACAGCCGATGCAGCATCAGCGGCCTTGGCTACTAAGGCTGATTTAGTTAATGGGGTAGTACCTACCAGCCAAATTCCGGCGGTAGCTCTGACGCAATACCTAGGGACGGTGGCAAATCAGGCGGCCATGCTTGCGCTAACGGGCCAAGAGGGAGACTTCTGCATTCGTTCGGATAGTTCGCACACTTGGGTCATAACCGGCAGCAATCCAGCAAGCATTAATGACTGGATCGAGCTTGTTACCCCGACTTCAGATGTAACGAGCGTCAATTCCCAAACGGGAGCGGTAGTTCTTGCCGCGTCAGATGTTGGGGCCGCTACTACTGCCCAGGGAGCTTTAGCAGATAGCGCCGTTCAATCTGTATCAGTAACCGCCCCAATCGTTAATAGCGGGACTGCAAAAGATCTGGCGCTAGAGCTTGGCACAATAGAGGGGGGTACATATTAACAAAACTCAATGAACGAAGATTATCAAATTACGAAAGAGCTTGCAGAGGTAAAAACCAAGGTTGACATGATTACCTCTGAAGTCGGAAAGGAAGAGGAGCGTTTAACGACTCTCAGCCGCGAAATCTTCCAGAGGATTAGCGCTTTAGAACGTCGGATGGCTCAGGTTTTGGTTATCGCCTTGGTCGCTTCAATCTTGCTGCCGATAGTATTTGAGACCACTTTCAAAGTCGTAGACTCAGTTCATATCCCTGCGCATCGCTAACGATGGAATTTTTGCAAGAGCCTTGGTTCTGGATCCTGGTGACTGGTGCATCTGAAATCGTGGGGATGTCCAAGCTGAAATCCAATTCAGTTGTTCAGCTTTTGTTCCAAGCCTTGATGGCGCTAAAGCCAAAGAAACTCCCAAAGGGCTAGAGCAACCCCGCGCTAGATACTCATGGACCTATTCAAGCGTTAGCGCGTTGGATGAGTTGCAGCGATATGCCGCGGCCCAGAAGTTCAGAACCTCTCTCGGTCGCAAGCTGGATAGAGAGGTAGAGGAGGCAGCAAAGGAGATGGAACGGCTTGACCCAACCCGTGGCCCTATTCATATTGATGAGCCAGGCGATGGGCCATTAGGGGGCGCTATGGGCATCAAGGGACCATGGAGACGGGACTAATCTGGAGGCGTAACGATTGCGCCTCTTCTCAATGGCTCCAAAGAAAAAGCAAGGTTTTAATTCACGGCTAAACGAAAGCCTTGGTGCTCGCAACGGCAAGAAGTCACAGAGCCTCAAGTCTCGCCGTGATGAGTCAAAGGGAACTGAAAAGGCTGCAGGCCGTAAGGCTTACTCAGGCAATAAGTCTTCAGCACAAGGGAAGGCCCGCAAAAAGAAGTGAATGCTAGAGAGCGTTTTTTGCTCTATCTGCTTGGCTCTGTTTTCGCTAGCCAGATTGTCCTTTTCAGTTGGGGCGTCTGGCAGTGCGGATCACACGGCGGGTTAAAAGCTTGCCCAGAGCTAGGCCAGCGTTATGACACCACCTTTGCAGTAATGATCAGCACGACGCTTGCGTTGTTAACTGGCGTAAGCAGCAATACGCCTAAGCAACGCTAGGATTTCGGGCGAGGGTTTCCTGGGCCCTTTTAGGTAAACCCCCCGGCGTTTTGACGAGTGCCCTGGGGGGTTTCCTTTATGGGTATGATTTGCGCATCGAAACGCGTTGGGTGCGAAGGGTAATCAATCCCTGGGCCGGCCAACCCCTGTAAAGGTCGTACTGCCCTCAAAAGGGCGGGCTGATGAGGATCGGTCGCATCGCCGCCTTAACGGGCGGCTTTGTCGTTGCTACCCCTGATCCTTAGGGGTAAGCTTTGCAACCCATCCTCGGGCTCATGAGTGATCCTTCCCCATCACCTGTCATGAAGGAACGTATTCCCGTTATCCCTGGAATGGCCATTGGCGACGGTCGCATTAATAACGCCAGCTATTTTCCTGGGTTTGATGAGGTCTCAGAAATCATGAGAATGGCGAGGGATTCCGTGGCAGGCGTTGACGCAGCAAGACGAATCCTGACTCAGCTAGCTCACAAGGCGTTAAAAGAGCCAAAGGCCGCGCTTCATTGCCGGCTTTATCAAGTGGCCTTAGAAGACATCGGCGAAAAGTTTGACCACCCGCACGAGTCAAGGCCTTTTCTGAAGCGTATAAGTGAGCCGCCTTAAAACGGGCGGCTTTGTTGTTCTTACCTGTCGCCGCGTGCTTTATCGGCTTCTGTTGAGAGCCATAGAGACCCGTCTTCTGATGGGAGCCGTTCAGCTAATAGGTCAAGAATCGCGGCCATTCCTACGGCTGGTCCTTGGCTTTTCCAGGCCACAGCTCCCCGCGCTTCCACCATCTCCATCCAAAGCGACTTCACCTGAGAGGACTTCTGCAAGGCTTGGCTCATCGGTCGTAATGGCTTTGGTTTTACGTGATGCTTTAGGTGTTGCCTTTTTAGCTGATGGCTGCTTAGGCGGATCAGGAACCTCAACCTCTGACTCAACGACCATTGAACCAATGCGCGTCCTGACGATTTTTGTGGCCATTTAGATTGGTATCACTAAGGCCAGAATAGACGGGGATGAATCAAAGACAGCTAGAGCTGTTCATTAGACAAGCCTTCGCAATGGAGGAGGCCTCCGCAGCCGTAATCAAGGCAACGAACCCGGCTTTCATTAAGGCCATGTCAAGAGTGCGCGAAATCGTCGGGCAGTTGCCTGATAAGAGTTTGATGCGAGAGCTGATATGGCGGCGCGAGATCATGCCTCAAATTCAGGTTGTATTGCAGCCCTATAACGACGAGCTAGCAACTGCTGTCTTGAATGGAATGGTAGAAGCTGCGCCAGAGATGCAGGCCGCGGCTATTGAGGGTCTTAAGTCGATTGTTCCACCGGGTCAGATACTGCAAGGAGCGGAGGTAATGCCGTTAGCAGAATCAACTCAAATGGCGTTGAGATCAAACCTCGTAACGGGTAAACGGTTAAATGATCTATTTGGCCCTACTGATGCTGGCGTCTCTCAATGGATGAAATCGAATCTGAGGGTAATAGATAAGAAAGTAAAAATGGGCATTCTCAAGGGGGAGCCTACTGCTGATATAGCTGACGGAATAGCGAAAAAGATGAACACTGATTGGCGCTCTGGGTTTAGTCAGTTGAATTTCAGAGGAAAATCAGCAGCAAGAGAAATCCGGGGCTGGGCTAATTCAATTGCACGTACTGGCATCCGTGACATGCAGCGCCAGGTTGATGAGTCGGTGTGGAAAGCCAACCCAGTTAGCAAGAAATTCAAGTTTGAGTGGGTCGCGGCTTTGGATGCCAGAACATGCCCAGTGTGTGCCCCCCTTGATGGGAAGGTAAGAAATACACGCGCACAATTCCCTGATTGGCCTGTTCATTGGAATTGCCGTTGTTCTGTCGTCTTGATAGATCCTGATGAAACTCAGGACGTAAGAACAGGAATCGCGGTTGCACCGCCTACGGCTAAAGGGAAGCGCCCGCCAGGATTCAAGAAGGGCGACAAAGGTGTTTACTCGTCAAAGGTCAAGGTCGATGGCAAGTGGTACTACCGGAAGACGGAGCAAATCAAGGCGGGGCCATATCAACGGCGGCCTACTTATGGCGACTATCTAAACCAATCAGACAGAACCACACAGGCGGCATTCTTTGGGACTGGTAACGCTGGGAGTGTCAGAGCAGAACGATTCCGGCAAATGACCAAAAGCGGTTTACCGCCTGATGCTGCACTAAATAAACTGATAGTTAATGCGCCAGGCACAACCGGGAAACTCAAAACGATTAACCCCGCAAAAGTCAGGTTTAAGCATTACGAGAATCTTGGTCCATGGCCTCCTGATGATTACAGAGACTAGATCGATACGCCTAAGCAGGAACAGCGTCTATATTTAGAAGCACAAGGCCCGTGGCCTTTAACGATCAACCCATTCAATCTTTATGTCTGATCAACAGGTTCAACCGTCCGTGACGGATGAAAGCGGGGCCGTGCCCATGCAACCTGAACAAGGCGCCGCCCAGTCGGAAGATTCCAACGCTTTACGCCAGAAAATGGCGTTAATGCACCAAGATCTTTTGGCAAAGGGTGAGAGCAACAAAACTCTCCGAGGCGAAATTGATCAGCTAAGAAGTCAGCTCTCTGATGTCCAAAAGACACAAAGGAAAGCTCAAGATGCCCGCCACGTTGAGGAAGGCAATTTTGAATCTCTCTGGGAGCAGACGAAGCAAACAGTTGCTGAAAGGGAGCAGACGATCTCAGCTTTAGAGCAAAAGCTTTCACAGGCTGAGAGCGACAAGAAAGCGCAATCAATTAAGACTCAGGCCGTTCAAGCTTTCCGTCAGGCAGGCGTGATCACACCCGAGCACTTATTTGAATTAAACCAAGAGCATTTCCGACTGGACGGGGATTCTTTAGTTGTTCTCGATGGGGGCGTCGAGACATCTATGGAACGTTTCGTTGAATCGGCTAAACAGCCTGGGAGCAATTTTGAGTACATGTTCCAAGGAAGCAACGCTAGGGGAATGGGTGCCGTTGGATCCACACCAGGCGGGTCAGGAGGGGTCACAGAAAACCCTTACTCGACCGGCAACTTTTCTCTCGCTGTGAAATTAGAAGGCGGGTCACCTGAGGAGCAAGCCTTGGCAGCCCGTTTCAAAGCTCAAGCAGGGAAGACATAAACCCGTTCTTTAACTTTTCTCAGACAAATGGGAGTTTTCCAAGGAAACTTTGGCAACGCTAATGGCGCGGCCACATTTACTAGCGACATTGGAAGTTCAACCAGATTAGCGACTAGCGCACCTTTTGCTAAGTATTTGCAAGAGGCTATCTGGCAAACATCAGCCTTTGTTCAATCCGGCATCCTTGGCCTGGATTCAAGGATGAATAACACAGTTGGCTCAAGGATTGAGCTGCCTTTCTTTAATAGCCTTGACTACACAGAAGAGACTATTGATTCAAGCGCTACTTGGGGTTCCAATGGAGCCGGCTATTTTACGACCCAAAAAACATCTGCGGGCACTCAGTACAGCTCTATTACTTATAGAGGCTTTGCTTATGCTGCGGATGATCTCTCTGGTTATCAGACTGGAGAAGATGCCCTGGCTCATGTAAGAGACCAGATGGCAGAAGCCATGAACCAGAAGCTAACTAGCAAGCTAGTTTCACAACTTACTGGCCTTCTTGGACCCGGCGGCCCACTAGCCGCAACCAATGCACTCGATAAGAGTGTGACAACTGGCGCTGCTGAGGCTAACTACCTTAATGCTGCGAATGTAACTGAAGCTAAGTATCTGCTAAGCGACAGAGCAGACAATCTGACCTCCATTGCAATGCACCCCAAATGTGCAGCGTATTTGGATCAGATCGGCATGCTAACTTTTTCGACCTCAGCACTATCAACTGGTGGCGCCATCCAATGGGGCGGTGGAGGCGTGGGGGTATCTTCCACAGCCGTTAAACAGTTTGCTGGGCTCAATGTCGTCACAGATAGTCAGTTGCCTATCCGTGGAACCACTGGCGAGCAGGAACAATTTGTGTGCTATTTGTTCTCTCCAGGCGTGGTTAGAACCGGTCAACAGTTCGGTCTAAACATCGAATCTGACCGCAACATCCTCGCACTACAGGACACTTTGGCTGTTTCTTATAGCAACCTGATGCATATCATCGGCACTTCATGGAGTTCTGGAGGAGACAACCCTACAAATGCGGCCCTTGCAACTGCTGGTAACTGGTCACTGGCTTATGACCCTCAACTTGTTGAGGTAGTTGAGCTAGTAGTCAACAGCCCATTTGGTGGCACTGTTGCTTGATCTAATCTGAATCTGGTCTGACTAACGGAAGGCCGGACAAAGGACCTACGGCCCCTGGTTTAACTATCAGGGGCTTTTTTATTCCCTAGGCTGGGTGGGTTCCAGGTCTCCTGATGGTCGGTTTGATTCGGCTTTATATCTACCGAAACGGCGTTCAAGACGTTCGTGACGTTCCGCTTCGTGAGGCGAAAGAGACGCGGCTTAGACTGTTAGCGGAAGGGTGGACGGTTTACCACTCCCAAGAGAGCTAATGGCATTTGACGCGACTTTAGGTTCATCTGATGCCACGTCATACGTGACGGTTGCAGAGGCTGATGCGATCTGGGCTAATACCTTGAGCGATGCAAATTGGGTTGCCCTTACGACCGCGCAAAAAGAAAGTTCATTGATGGCCAGTACTCAAGCGCTAGAGGTGCTGACGTTTTTAGGAGATCGCTGCAATCCAGCAACAAATGATGCAGCTAAACAGCAGCGCCTTCAGTGGCCACGTTCTGGGGGCACTTGTAAGGGCATTATGTCGGCATGCTCTGCGATCCCTTTGCAAGTACAGCAGGCTTGCAGCTATTTGGCCCTTTCTTTATTTAATGACCCGGCCGCAATAATCCCAGGAGTGCCAGGGATAGCGCCAGAGACTGGCCCAATTAAAAAGCAGAAGCTAGGGGAGATGGAACAGGAATATTTCAGCCCTGCAGACATGGGTCAAAAGGTTGATGTATCAGCGCCAATAGTTCTCCAGAAATTCCCTTGGCTTACTGACGTTTTGAGCTGTTGGCTTAGCGGCACGTATGGCTCTAGCAAGATCTTGTTGAGGGTTAGGAGCTAATGCCATTCAGATCGGAGGCACAACGTAAATGGATGAGGGTTAATGATCCAGCCATGGCGAAACGCTGGGAAGCTGAAACACCAAAAGGCAAAGCACTACCAAAGAAGCTCAAGAAAAAGCCCAACACTAAAAAGAGGTCTGCTAAATGATCCCCTCTCCTAATCCTTACCCCCCTCAAACAGCATTAGAGGCACAGATCTGTGTGTCTAGCTTTTGGTGGAAGGGTAACGCCGCCGGCTTGGCTAAACGCTGGGGGATTAGCACTCAAAAACTGGTAACCATTCTGAGGGGCCCCTATGGGCCAGCTTCCCCTTAATTATGGACATTACAAAGACTTTCCAGCCCATAGCCGTCAACTTGATTGATAAGGTTTTTCCTACGGCAATTGTCTACACAAGGAATAGCGGCAGCACATACGATCCAGCAACGGGCACGGTGACTCCTAGCGCTACTGATTACAACATCAAGGCGGGGATCATTGCCACGACCCGTAGTGAACAAGGCGGGGTAGAGGAGATTTATGAAATTACCCTTTATATCCAACACACGGCCTCAGGGTTGCCGCATACCCCGACAACAGCCGACCGGATCACGTATGGCGGCCAGGTTTGGAAGGTAGTTTCAGTTGCGCCTAGTTACCGATCAGCGGGCGAGATCGCATCAAAGATTGTGGCGAGGGCATCATGAATCTGAACCGTTACGGCAAGAAATTAAAGAAGGCAATAAATCAGTCTGTATCTGAGCACTTGCAAAAGACTCACGCAGCGCTGGTAGATGCATCACCAGTAGATACAGGCAGACTCGCTAGCTCTTGGAATATGGGGCATAACACGATGGATCTGAGCACGAAACCAAAGGATTGGAAAGGCGGCCCGGTATTAAACAAATACTCAAAGAAGATCACCGCCGAAGGGAGTTGGTACATAAGCAATAACCTTGACTATGCCTCTATTACTGCATTGGACCCCACAAGGGGTGTTTATGGAAAAGGCGGCAGGGTTGGCGCGTCTATGTGGTTTAGCAATATCGCAACGCAACAGAAACAACAATTCAACACCATTCTTCAAAACAATCTCAACCTAATTCGATGAGCTTTGCCACCATCCGCGCAGTATTTGAGACCAACATTTTGGCCGCGTATCAGGCCATGACGCCTCCGGTTCCGGTCATGTTCCAGAACGTACAGGAGACACCACCGGGAACAGGTGCAGCAACTGAATATGTGATCTTGCAGGTGAGCTTTCCTACTACGACAGCGCCCGTGCTTTGCCTGGAAGAATCCAACATCGAGCTGGTCAGAGGAGCTGTTCAGGTCAATTGCTACACACCCAGAGAACAAGGAATGAAGCGGTTGGAATCCATGGCAGCAGTTTGCATGTCAACGCTGAACACGCTTAAGGCTGCAGACCCGGCAGTGAATGCTTGCGTTGGCGAGATCTCAGGGCCTACGCCATTACTAGACAGCGCTAACCCATTAGCGCAGGTGGTCCTGTCTGCCTCATTCACAGCGAAAGGGTAAACAAAATAAAACCCCTTTATGCCTGCCTAGGCTCAAGGCATCAGTGCCCCCGCTGATAACAACGCCCCCGCTGTTGTTTATCAAAGGCAATCAATGCCAATTTCTTGTAGTAATACGGCCTTAACCGGCCAATCTGGCTCCATTTATTTTGTCCCGGCAGCTACTCAATGGTGCTTAACGGCCAGTGATTTTCCTGCTGGCACTGCCGTCGCTGTGCCTAGTGAGTCTGATTACAGGATTGGAGACCCTGTTGAGTTTGTTGTTGAGGGCACTGCGACCCTTGATACCGCCATAACGGCCTCGACGACTTACTACGTCGTATCACCAATTTCGTCAACATCGGTCACACTCTCCGCCACTAAGGGCGGTTCTGCTTTGACCTTAAATGGCGATGCGGATGATACAGGCGGCGGACACTTCAACATGTCATTTAGTGAGTTTGAGGCCGTCTGCTCGGTGAAAGAATTCTCTCTCGATCTGAGCAGGGAATCGATTGACGTGACATGCTTGCCCTGCGGCGTAAACACTGCGGGTTCTAAGTGGGCACCTTTCAAAACGAAACAGCCAGGTTTTGCAGAAGGCTCTGGAAGTATGTCTATCTACTTCACAGATAATCAGCAAAGTCTTGCCAATAGGCTCTTACAGAATTCGATGCTGCGAGTTCAGGATGGTGCAAAGGTTGAGTTGTTCCTTGATACCGTATCTAATGGTGCAACCCCTGCAGCCCCTGACCTTACTGCCTCTCTATTCATTGCGGCTGACATCAGCATTGAAGGGATGAGTTTAAGCGTCAACACCGACGATGCAACGGTAGGGGAGCTGACTTACAGCATCTCTAACCCGACCAACGTTCTTGGCGCTGATATGAGCTAAGCGGTTTAATTGATTTATCCCCATGATTGACCCTGCTTTGGCGGGGTCTTTTTTTGCCTAGTGTATTGATGCCGCTAATGGCGCGGCAGGGATGGGAGGGGGGATGAGTGAAGGCATTGCCCCTTTCGCCTGCGTAACAGCTAGAGTTTTAGCCAAGCCATTAAATCAGTTCCATGCCAGCGCCGATCCGTCAAATAGACCGACTGATTAAGTACGCGGGAGTCGAAACGAAGATTTTCAAAGAGGTATGGCATAACGGCCAAGACTGGTCTTTTTATATGCAGCCTTTAACGATTGCGGATAAACAAAGAGCCACTAAGAATTCTGATGGGGGAGATTCTCAGGATTTTGCTTTGCATCTCCTTTGCTCTAAAGCATTAGATGAGGATGGGCAGGCCCAATTCAACGCTGCCGCTGATCTCCCAAGGCTTAGGAATATTGTTCAAGCAGCTTGCCTGGATAAGTTGATGCTTGCGATTTTGCAGGATGGGGAAGAGGTGGAGGAAGAAACCGACATGAAAAGTTCTAGCGCGGCAACTACGAGAGAAAAACGGGCTGGTAGCTGAGCTAGTTGTTGCTAAGGAGCTGGGGTTAACGCTTGGCCAGCTCCGCCGAGAGATGACGTATGAAGAGGTGCATTTGTGGCTGGTGTTTTTTGAGCTGCAGAATCAAGAGCGCGAGAAGTCGATGAATGCTGCCAAGCGGCGGCGATAGAATCTAGTTACGCCTGCGTATAAGGAATTGGCTGTAGAGACCCTGGTTCTAAAGCTGCAAGCGCCTACGCGAAAGCTAGATCAATTTCAGCAGTCATTAAACAAGACTGATGCTGCGGCGAGCAGAGTCAAGGGCAGCATGCCTAAGGCATCAAACGCAATCAAGCAGACGGGGCGGGCTGCTACTTCTGCCCAGGCCGGCGTTAATGGTTTTGGTGCCGCGTTAAAGAGCGCAATTTTGCCTCTTGTTACTTTGACGGCTGCGGTGTCGTTGTTTAACAAGAGCTTGCAGGTAGCAAGTGAAAGGGAAGTTTTGCTGGCGCAGCTAACGAATGGACTCAAGAACCTAGGGGGCACGGCGGCGGATCTTGAGGGACTGGTTAACGCTGCCGACAAGCTTGGCAAGTCAACGCTATTTGATCAGGAAGACTTCACCAGAGCTTTCCAGTTGATGACCTCATTTCAGCGAATTGGGGTTGATTCATACGGGAGAGTGGCGAAGGCTGCGGCAGATGTGGCGACTATTACGGGGCAGGATCTTCGCGGGGCGATGATGCAATTGTCTAAAGCGTTAGAAGATCCAGCACGGCGGGTTACTGATCTGGCAAGAAGTGGAACGGTATTTACCGACCAACAGAAAGAGCAGATAAAAACGTTGCAAGAATCTGGGCGAATGCTGGAAGCACAGAATTTAATCCTTACCGAAATAGAGAAGCAATATGGCGGAGCGGCTGAGGCGGCAGGAGATGCGGGTTTAGCCGGGGCGTTAGATAGTTTGGGGGAGGAATTTAGAGATCTTCAAGAAGCCTTAGCAGGATCAGAGGCATTAATGAAACCTCTGATAGGTCTGATAGATAAGTTCACCTCATCAATAAGTGAAGCTAACAAGGTTGTAGAAGAGGCTGATCATTTCTTGGACGGGCTGAGCCGAGTATTTAACGGGGTTGGTCTCGGTTCCGAGCATGCGTCTATTGGTATTGATTCTTTCCATAACGCAATCATTAATGCCATTCCAGGGCTGGGCGTCATGCTCCAGACGCTGGGGCAAATGCGTAACGCCATGAACTGGATCGGCGATAAGTTTGCTGGCCAGCGCAACTTCGGCAATGATTACGCCTCACAAGAAAAGGAGCTATTCAAGAAGGCTGGCGGGTGGTCTCCTTACGATCAGAAAACACCTGAGACAAAAGACAAGCCCCTGACATCACCTCCACCGGTCGGAGGAGTAGGCGGCGGGGCGGCGGCGGCTGAGAAGGCACGGACGGCTGAAAAAGAGAAGCAAGAGCGGCTAATCAAATCAATGACAACCTCTCTAGAGAGGGAGTTCAAATTAAAGACTTCGCTGACGGACTATGACAAGGAGACGTTAAAGATTCAATTCAGACATGCAGACATCAGAGAAAAGTTAAAAGGAATCGAAGACGAAATAACCAGAGCGAAGCTTGAGGGCTTGAATACTGCCATCAAGGAGAATGCGTTAGCGGATGCGTTAGCGAAGAAAAAGGGCAAGGAAGCCGAAGAGGCAAGGAAGAAAGAAGAGGCCAGAAAGAAGGCATTGGAAGATGCAAAGGGGCCAGTTGAAAACTATATGGATCAGCTAGAAGCAGAGCTAAAAGATACGGAGTCTATGATCGTTTCGCTTGCTCAGACAGTTGAAACAGAACTGGCAAGCTCCATGAGTTCTGCTGTAACGGGATTAATCACCGGAACGAAAACAGCACAAGAGGCGTTCTCTGAGATGTTCGCAAATATTGGAAAGGCGTTCATTGATATGGCGACCCAGATGATCGCCAAGGCGTTGATCTTGAAAGCGCTTGGCGTTCTGAGCGGCGCCTTTGGTGGCGGTGGTGGTATCACCGCAGACGAGGGCCTTAGCTCTGGCTTCTCAATGGGAAGTGGTTTGGCTAAGAAGATGGCCGATGGCGGCTACGTCTCAGGCCCAACTAACGCAATTGTTGGTGAGGGTGGCCAGTCCGAGTACGTGATCCCAGCCTCCAAGATGGGTGGTGCAATGGATCGCTGGAACTCAGGCGCTAGAGGAGAGGATGTAATTCCATCTGGATCTGAGGGTTCGAGTCAATCCGCTGGAGGTGGTGGTGGCGGATCCGTTGATGTCAATTACAACGTGACTCAAATCAACGGAATGAACTTCGTCACTGAGGAACAGTTCCAAGTTGGTATGGCCAAAGCAGCAAAACAGGGAGGCCAGATGGGGTCTGCCATGGCTCTGGGCAGACTGCGGAATAGCCCTTCGACTCGTAGGAAGGTGGGAGTATGACAACCCTAAGCATTGGCCATTATTTACGGTTTTACAACGACGCCGGGGGATTGGCTCACGCTTTCCAGAACTTCTATCTAAGTGAAAACGTCACCCATCAGGGGGTTGATTATTCGTTTGTCCCGTTCGGGTTTAGTGGCATGAGTACAAGCCGGCAGGGGGATCTTTCGCCGGCAACACTGGTCTTTCCCAACACCGCTCTTTCTCGTGGTTATTTAGACGAGGCTTTAAGAGGAGGGGTCGACACTGCAAGTAATTACGGGCGCCTGCCTTACGTCGGAGAGGTAGATGTCAACATCTTGAATCCAGATACACGAGCAGTTACAACAACGCTTCTGACGTACACGGGGTCTAGCACTGCCGGCGGCTGGAACGACACCCAGTTGACAGTGGAATTATCCAGCGTTTTGGATGCAGTCACCGGAGACGTACCAACCCGAACGCTCCATCGTGCCCTGGTTGGAGGCTTGCCAACTACTGGAAACATTCAATTGCGCTGATGGTGGACTTGGCGGATCTAATCGGTACGCCTTACGTCTACGGCGAAACAGATTGCATTCATCTTGTTTTGACTGCCCTGGATCGTATGGGAATAGACGCCCCAGAACTAAACCGCGGCTGGTATGAAATGCCCCCGCGAAAATGGGGAAGGGATTTAATCCGTTGGGGAAGGCGTATTAGTACGCCTGCTTACGATGGGGATGTAATTGTTTGCCCCGATCCGGTCGGGTTCTCTGTTGTATGGAAAGACGGGGCCCTTCTGATATGCAAAGCACGGCAGGCAGTGCATTGGTTGCCCCTTTCACTTATGAGCAACCTTTACTCCCATACGAAAGACACCTCATCGAGATACTCGGTATTTCGGAGCAGGAATATAGAAAGTTTGCCGAAGAGATAGCAGTCAAAGGCCGGCGGCGTGCGGCTGAATATGACCACATCCCAGACATTCGCTGTGATCCGGTTCTTACGCCAATTCTGATCAACCTGGCGATTGGCGCTGTTCTTACCGGGATCTCAATGTTGTTGGCTCCAAAGCCACCATCACTAGACAACGATGACGGGATCACCCAACGAAACTTAGGAGATCAAAAAGGCCGCACTCGGTTTAATCAGAGCATTGGTTTTGATGGAGCGCCACAGCTCGCCACGATGGGCAGCCGTATCCCGTTGCTCTTCGGACGGTATGAAGAAAACGATCCAGACAGTGATGTAGAAGGCCAGATAATGCCAAGCGGCGGGCTCTTAGCAGAACCTCTATTGGTGTGGTCTCGGATGACAAGCAACGGGAGTTATCAATCAATCCGGGCTCAGATGGTGATAGGCAATAGCAAAGTAAGTACTCCTCCTGAGTTGCCGGGAATCTTTATTGGTGGCCAGCCCATCGATAACATTTATTCCGCCAACTATGCCGTGGCATGGAGCAGCCAGAACGGCAAAAACATCATGAGATTAGCTGATGTTTTATATGGGCAGATGCAGCAAGGAGATTGGCCGGCAGGAATATTTAACTGTGCAACCTTTGCCGGATTTAACGAGGCGGGGTTCTCGATGGCACTAACCCCAGCAAATACTCGTTCATTTGGTGTGTATCAGCCCCTTCCTAATGGTGGCCGCTGGTCTGTTAATTGGAGGGTTGTTTCAATCCCTCGGGGAAATGACAATAACGGCGACCCAGACAGGAGACTGCAAAATGAAAGGCGGAAGATTGCGGGAAGGAATGCCGACGCGATAAATAAGGGAATGAACGGAACCGGGCGAGCTTATAGCCCTAAATGTGGAGTAGTGAGCGTTAACGGGGTTGGCTACACCGAGCCAACCGAATTAGAAGTTAACTTGGGCGACACGATCACTTATCAGATAAACGGTGGAAGCTTCATAGGACAAGGGGACTTTGATGCAGAGTCAGGCGTTAATGCTGACGATTTAGAAGATACCTGCAACAGCATTAGAGAACGAGCGGATTCTCTTTTGCGATGGGGAGAAATATTTATGATTTATCGTTCCATCTTCAGGGTAACGTCACGCCCTGCCGACGTTTGGCAACCTGGGAAGGATTTTAACTATCAATTGACTTGCATTGATTTTATTGGGAATAACAGAACTATTGGTGTAATAGGAACGAACAATCTCAACAGCTTCATTCTGTGGGAGGGAGGAGACGTTGAGCCTGATTTGACAAAGTACAGGGGATCAAATTGGTTCAATTTATGCAAAGTAGATATTGCTCAAGTCAAGAACACGCGACCCACTGAGGTGACAGAACTGGGGATTAAATCCCAGGTATGGCAACAGGCAAACGGCTTGTGCAACTTCAGTAATATCCCCGACCCGTCTCGGCTAGAGCACGACGACTGGCACCGCATACAGGTTAATGCGGGGGCAATGAACTTATATCTTCCGCGTAGCAGCTTCTTTGTTCTTGCAGTCCGTAACCCCAACAGTCCAGTTGGTGTCGACTCACAGGGAACTGACACATCACCCGGCGTGCAAGGAACCACGGTAGATGGCTTCGAGATCTTGTGGAACGTGGTGTTCTGTGTAAGGGGCAATAGCCCTGTTGATGCCTATAACTATATCCGCATTCAGCATCCTCAACTAGAGGCTTATGAGTACAGGTTGATTCCGAAAGATAGCAGAGATGTAATCGACACGAAGAACACAAACCCTCTCACTACTTATGTGCTAGACCCGACTGCGCCGCTGCGTTCGGTGACAATGAATACAAGCTATTATGGCACCTTTCGGCTGGAATTTGGGGCTGCTCTTCTCCCTGTAGAGGATTTACTTGTAGCGCCTTGGATGCAGGCCGGCGGCCAGGAAAGGATGATAACTAGGCTAGATTGTTCGGCTACTGGGCTTATCCATACGGGCAATCACTCGGTAGATTCAAGCAGGAATGGTGGCAGGGAGCAAGCATTTTGGGAATGCATTTTAGGTAATCTTTGGGGAACTGGAATGCCAGCCTCTCAACATGCCAGGAATGGTGATGTTCGTACTCGTCAATTCAACATAGACGTTGACTCTAGCGTGCGAATAACGATGGGAATTACGGGCACATGTATTCTGATGGATGAATCCTGGAAGCCACGCAACGGGACGAGAAAACTATGGAGAATAGATAATATCTGGGTTAAATCTTCCACTGGTGGGGTGAGGGAAGGGCAGAAGGTGCATAAATTTATAGGGCCGAACTCCACAGGCACTCCTCCACCTTCTAGCACTGGCTATGGCGCCCATTTTGGAGTTACCTTCACAGATCAAGCTTTTGAGATTACTGGCGTTTCATGTCAACAAATAACTGAAGACGCAGCCGGTACACGCACATTCGAGTGGAACGCACAAGCGAAAGAGCGCAGTGCTTATTCAGAGTTGCGTAAATCCTGCGAGTCTGCGCCAGAGCATCAGATCGTTTATATAAACGAAAGCCAAGCCAATGCTTCCCCGGCTACCTATCCAGAGTTAACGATGCTGGGAATCAAGCTGCGCTCACTTAATCAGGTGAGCACGTTTAACCAAGTTCAAGTTTGGTTGCCCAATGGAATGGATGTAAAGCGATTAGTTGAGAACGATGTTGGACCGTCAAATAATTTTGCTGATGTTGTTAACTACCTATTAACAGAGACAGGAGCAGGACTGGGCGGCGAAATTGGTTCAAAGCTTATAGACAAAAAGAAGCTGAGTGCAACAGCGAGATTTCAGCGAAACTACTGGATGCGTTACGACGGCGCCATTTCGGATCGGGTAAACATCCGTGATTACCTTACGTCTATTGCTCCTTTATTCCTTACAAACTTTGTTGTTGCTAATGGCAAGTTTGCTTTAGTTCCTGGGTTACCTGTTGATTCAGCCGGTCAACTTATTACCGGGCCTGTTCCTATTGCTCAATACTTTAATGACTCAAACATAATTGAAGGATCGTTTGATCTTGAGTATCTACCTCAAGGTGATAGGCGCAAGTTTAGAGCCGTAATGAAATACAGGCGTTGCAAGAGGAATGCTCTGGTAGAGACAGAAACAGTGTTAGTTGAGTGGGACGAACCGCAAGCAGGTTCAATCAATCAGGAGGATTACGACATGAGCGCGTTTTGCACTAGGCGTAGTCACGCAATGGTTGCGGCTCGGTACTTGCTGAGTATGCGTCGCCGTGTTGATCACACAATCTCATTCCAGACATTGCCTGCTGGTTTGTCCCTATCGCCGGGGGATTACATCCGCTTCGATAGCGCGGCCTCTCCTTATACGGCGCTGGCTAATGGGGTCGTTAAAGCTGATGGTTCGATCTTGTCGGCGTCTCCCCCTCCTGATGGCTCACATTTTGCCTATGTCTACAGACAAGGCTCAACAGAGGTAACTGAGGAAACCATTGAGATAGCTGATGGGCAAGTTGCTGATCCTGATCTGGTTGGGGCTTTGTTCAACGTGCCCAAAGCGGCAAACCCAACAACCCCACGACATGGCGTCTATTTAGTGGAGGAAATTTCGCTAACCGAGGAAGGTCTTGTCGATATAACAGCTTCTCACTTCCCTGTTGACGCTGCGGGTGCCTCTACGATTGTGGCAGATGTTCTCGACCGCAGTCGTTTTAAGGAGGTTGATTGATGGCTTTCCCAAGTGATATTTCGCCTAGTGGACGCTCTTACTCTTCTGGAAACTATCCATCCAAGGCGTATAACGCTCAGGACGGCGCTGAGGTGCGGATCCTCTACGGCAATAAAAGAATAGGGGCGTCTTTACAGTTGGTTTACAACAACCTGACCGACACCACAGCCCAACTATTTCTGGATCATTACGACGAGATGAAGGGCACGTTTATTCAATTTTCAGTGGGTGGCAATGCACTAAGAGCTGGATGGACTGGAGCGGCAGATGCGCTTAATGCTCCGGCTGGCACGTCTTGGAGATATGCCGATGAACCGCGGCTAGAATCTATTTATCCTGGCCGTTCTTCTGTGACGGTCGATCTTGTTGCGGTTTCGATCTGATGGCTTACTACTCGGGACCTAATGGACAGTTACTAATAAATGGACAGATTGCGGGTCAAGTAAGGAGTTGGGCATTCAGCACGACTGTTGCGAGTCTCGATACCACCTCGTTAGGAGATACGGATTCAACTCTGGTTCCCGGGCTTAGGTCCACTAGTGGAACTTGTTCTGTCTTTTATCACCAGACGCTGCCTGGTTCGGGTGGTAGTGCATCGACCCTGTTAACCAACATCATTCACGAGAGGTTGGTAGGAGACACGCCTGGTGTTGCACCTCATACTGTTCCCATCACTCTTCGATTAAAGATTGCTGATGGCAGTATTGGCGGTAGGTATGTGGAAGGTGAGGTACTTATTACTCAGGCGTCTATGTCAATGTCTCAGAGTGAAGTTACTGCAGCAAACATAGGGTTTAGCTTTAACGGAGCACCAACCGGGGTGGTGTTATGACAAGCGGGATATATTTAGGTGATACGGGAACAGTCGAGATCAAACGGACGAGCCTGAATGCCCCTCTTTCGTCAGATTTAGACGCTGCTGATGTTAATGTTTCTCTAAAGCGGTTTTCATTTGATTTTGATTCTGGAGCGTTAATAACAGGCGACCGAGTACACATATACACGGAAGATAAAAGCACTCTACAGCTAGTGGCGGGTCATAACTACCCAGACTGGGCTGGCTATATCAGCATTAATGAGGCGGGCGGCATTCGGTTGTTTGATACATTCTCTGAAGCAATAAATGGAGAACTGAGCGATGCTTTAACCCTTACGGCGCCTACCAGTACACAGCAAATTCTGGTTGCTACCTCAAACGATGATTATAGGTTTGTCTCTAAAATACAGAACTACCAGTTTACGACCAATCGGGAGGCAGTAGACCTAACGAGTCTAGGGGATGAGTTTAAGCGCAATTACGCTTCTGGTTTGATTAGCGGGCAAGGATCACTCGATTGCTTTTGGGAATACGAGAGGCGCCTTTGCACTAACGACTGCACATCTCAATATGAGATTTCTCAATATTTTGCAGAGTTAGTTATTCGTATGCAGCAAGGCAGCAGCTTTGCTGGTCGGTTCAACCTATACACAGATGTGAGTGAGTCTGTTTGGTGGGATGTTCCGGTTTGCATAGTTACTAATGTTTCAATGGCATTTGAGCCAGGGGTTCCTATCAGAACCCGAATTGATTTTGTAACATCTGGCGAGATCCGAATGAAAATAGGGCGCCTTCCTGGTTTCTTAGTCCAAGAAGACACTGACCCACTCTTGCAGGAGGATCTAGGCCGCATTGAACTAGAGGACGATTAAGCCTAACGAGGGGGAATAGACTGGCCTTAATACTATTCGCCACAGCATGGCAGACCTAAAAATTAGTCAACTGCCACCCTTGTCAGGGTCGTTACTGCAGGAGACTGATCCTGTAGCTGTAGCAGACTTAAGCGCGAGCGAGACCAAGAGTCTCACCGCTGCCCAGCTTGCCTTGGGCATTGCGCCAATGTTCCCTGCGGGCAGCATCTCTAACACTGCAGTAGATGCAATCCCGTCTGGTTCGATAACGACCACGGAGTTAGCGGCTGGCGCGGTAACAGCCCCTAAGCTCGCTGACAACAGCAGTGGTGTGGTCGCGACAGGCTCACCGGGGGATGGGGATTTTATTGGTCAAGTAAGGCGAGATAACGAAAACGGGCATTCGTATATCTGGACGGGCTCAGCATGGTCTGATCTGGGCAGTTCTATTTACACCTTGTCGGCTGGCAGTGGTTTGGTTGACGTAACGCCTGTTCAGACGGGTGGAAACGTGGTGCTAAATACCACGCTTGACAACACGACGGTTGCGGCGCAATTCCTTGCCGGCCCAACCAATGCCGCAGGGGTAGTTGGCTACAGGGTGATTGCGCCTGATGACCTGCCGACTGCAGGAGGCACAAAAGGTGCTGTTTCAGTGTCAGGCGATGGCCTTCGGATGGATGGCTCGCAGCTAGAGATTGACAACGACATCACGTTGACAACAACATATTCGCTTTGCACAGTTAATGCCAAGGGCTTGGTAACAGCATATCGCCCTGTCGCAGCGGGTGATTTACCTCTGGCAACTGTTGAGACGGCGGGGGCGGTAACTGTTGGAACTGGTTTGGCAGTTGATGGAACTGGAGTAATCAGCCTCATCAATCAAGACACTACTGGAACCTTCACGAAGGTGACGGTTAACACCTATGGGGTAGTTACAAGCGGGACCACGCTGATCTCAACTGATATTCCTAGCCTCCCCGCAGAGATTCTTACCAGTGGATCTCTAGATACTGCCAGGATTGCAGATCATGCATTGGAGAGAAAAAAACTAGATGATTACTCGATTTCTTTTATTCAGGAGGCATCACCGGGCACAGGGGATGCAAGCCTTTTTACCGGCTGCTTGTGGTTTCAAGAATCAACCGCGCAACTGCGCATGTGGAACGGGAACGCTTGGACCCCGGTAGGTTTCGGCCGATTGTCTGCTGATAACTTGAGGTTTGGCGGCACGATTAACGCGAGCACCGGATCCATAACTGGTGTTACTCAGGCGGGAACCACGGGGGGCTTGGTTATTGGTCAGGCTCTCCCGGCTGCCACTGACATTCTCGGTGGTTTGTATGTTGTTGTTGATGTCGCTGGCAATGGAATAGCAGCTACCCCTGGCGTTTCTTATGACGCAGGTGACTGGGTGTTGTGTGTTTCTCTAGCGGAAGGCTGGGTAAGGATTAACACCATTGGCGGCGGTGGCGGCAGTAGTTACGACCATTTGAGCGACCTGCTCGATGTAAGCATTGCCAACCCCGTAGAAGGAGATATTTTGGTTTATGGCAGCAATGCCCTATGGGATAACGTCAGCATGCTTGATGGGGGCACTTATTAACCCTCCTTAGGAATAAGTAGACTTGGAGCACCTCCGAATGTGAGGTGTTCTCCGCCAGGTATTGGCAATGGCTACACGTATTAAGCTCAAAAATTCAACAGTTCTAAACAATGCGCCAACCACTGCGGATATAGCCGTAGGTGAGCTGGCCCTTAATTGCAACTCGGGCAGCCCGGCTGCTTATATCCAGGACTCAGACGGCAACATTGTCCAATTAGCAGGGCCTGGCTCTGAACCAGATGCGTCAGAGACAGTTAAGGGCATTGCTCAAATCGCAACGAGCGCACAAGTAACAACGGGAACGGATGACACAACAATCGTTACGCCTGCGAAGTTAGCGGCAGCGATACCAGCCGCGCAAGATCTGCAATCAGTTTGCAATGAAGGAACAACAACAACAACAGGTGCCACGTTCGGTGGTGATCTAACAATCAATACTGATGCATTGTTTGTTGATGCGTCAGCGAAGAAAGTGGGGATTGGCAATGCAAGTCCAATATTTACGACTGACATTTTATCTGGCACTGCTAATACCAATGCAAATACCAATAACCCGTCTCAATTAAGCGTAACTGGTCCAAACAAGTCTTTAACTGCTGGTGGAGCAACTGTTTTCATTAACAGCAACTCAGACCTAGCTGCTGACACTGGAGGCAGCATTGCTTTCACCGGGCGTAACACAACAAGCTCCACTAATAGCATTGTTAACGCGACAATAAAAGGAGCAAAAGAAAATGCAACTTCTACAAATACTAATGGATACTTAGCGTTTGGAGTTGCAAACCATAGCGCAGGGTCACTCGTCGAGGCGATGCGAATCGACAGCTCGGGTTCGCTACTTATCGGGGGCACACTCCCATCATCACCGAATATCACGCTGACTGGTTCAACAGGAGCCGCCACTTTCGCGGGCGACTTGACAATTAACACTGATGCACTGTTTGTTGATGCTTCAGCAAAGAAGGTGGGGATTGGTACGGCTTCGCCTTCTCGTCAACTAGAAGTTTCTAATGCGTCTGCTGCATATATTCGAGCCGCTAACACTACTAATTCTGTAAATAATGAGATATTGGCAGGGTCCAATGCTGGTTGGGTCGGAACTTCATCAAATCATCCTCTTGCGTTTCAAACCAATAACACCGAGGCGATGCGAATCGACAGTTCGGGAAATGTAGGGATTGGCACTGGAAGTGACTCATTATTATCAACTGCGCCTTTATCAATTGATGGTGGAGGTTTTTCTGCTTATATTCATTATTATGATGATACAACCGGCTCAGGCGCTAGTGACGGTACAGTAGCTGGTCAAGATGGTACAGAATTCTACCTCTGGAATTATGAAACTGGATCTACAATATTCGCTACCGCTGGCACTGAGCGGATGCGAATCGACAGCTCGGGTGTCGTAAAGATCGGGGGCACACTCCCATCATCACCAAATATTACGCTGACGGGTTCAACAGGATCCGCAACTTTCGCTGGTGGTGTAACTCATTTAGGTGCAAATGGAGCTATCAGTACTAATAACAGAGTACTAGTTTACGCCGACGACTCCGCTTACATTAACTTGTGGCAGGGGCATGTAGGGGGTGCTGGTTCAACGATCACTTCAGGGATCACACCAGCAGGAGCCGCAACTTTCGCGGGATACATCACCAGCAATCAAGGATTTTACACTGCCCTGACATCAGCCGGTACTGGTAGCACTAGCCTCTTTAAAGCATGGCATAGCAGCTCTACTTATGTTGACATATTAGATAATGGAGCCGCAACTTTCGGAGAACACCTCGCTGCGCTTTATATCAGTACCGGTGGAAATGGAACACAGTCTCTTCCCGCATCACTTTTCTATAACAACAATCTCACAGCTGCTGCTATTTACGCCAAAAACTATAGCACTGGACCTGGTATCACAATTGAAGCTTTACCTTCCAACAATGCTCTTAGAATTGATAACGCCTCTGGAGCAGCAGGCACAGCAACCATAACCGGTGACGGCAGCATCACTGCGGAAGGCAGCATCAGTTCGGGCACCCAGGTCAGTGTAATTGCCGACCATATGACGTCTGCGTGGACTTCCTATTTCGATTGCTCTGATTCAGTTGGTGGTTATAGTGCAAAAATTATTTTCTATTCAGGCGGCTATGGGTCATTCGCTGGTACAGTTACAGGCAACATGATTGTCAATACTGCCGTAGCTACCGGTCAGCCTGGTATACAAGGCTACGCAAATAGCACTGCAGGAAGTCATGCTTGTGTGGCTGGGCGTCAATTCAGTACAGGATATGTTTTTTATGGTAGCAACAGCGCTGGCAGCGGAGTATTTCAAGTCTCAGTGGGCGGCACCATCTCAGCCGTTAGTACAACAATTTCAGCCATATCTTCAGAGCGTAGGTTAAAGGAAAACATCGTAGCAATTGATCCTACTCGTGCTTGGAATACGATTAAAGATACTCCTTACTATGCCTACAACTTCATTGGAATTGAAACCACATCTTATGGTCCAATGGCTGATGAAGTGCCAGAGGAAATGGTTATCAATACAGACCAATCAGATGATGTAGGTGTTATTAGAACCTTTGATAACGGAATGCTTCAAGCTAGATTATATGTAGCACTTCAAGAAGCA
>Ga0080013_1001806_pt1 | contig 27160 bp, 35 predicted proteins | sample ETNvirenome_6_85_FD_69236 | JGI IMG/M metagenome (GOLD analysis project Ga0080013, IMG submission 69236) | Marine viral communities from the Pacific Ocean - ETNP_6_85 (SPADES assembly) (version 2) | ecosystem: Environmental > Aquatic > Marine > Oceanic | place: Pacific Ocean | collected 2013-06-19 | reverse complement strand
TTCCTTTACCATCACCATATGGATATCCACCTGCGTATAAGCCCGATGTTCCAGTACCTGCCATAGCCCCTACATATTTGTTTTCGCCTGTACCATTACTTGTTCTAGCAGTCCAAGTTCCAACAGCAATGCCTCTTGAAGCATAACCTCCTAATCCTAATACTTGATATCCAAACTGTGCCATTTATGCATCCGTACTTGTATCTGTAGTGTAAATAATTTTAACTCCTAATAGTCTTGCATCGCCATCATGGTCATCTGCTGACACATCTCTAAATATTTCAAAAAATGTTAATTCACCTGCTGCTGCATTAGCTATAGTTAAGTTTCCACTAGCAGCACTAATATTTAAATCTTCTGCTGTTCCACTATGAGCTTTAGCTGTTGCTACAACTGCTGTTCCATAAGATACATCAATAGTATCATTGTCGCCACAAGATACTCCTGACATCGCCCAAGCTGCTGTACCTGTATCGGTACCTGCTGCAGTCCAGTATGCCTGAAATGTTACATCCCCTTCATCCCAAGACTTAGGCATAGCTACTGAGAATTGTGCAAACTCATCAGAGTCTTTATCAAAATCTAATACAATCATATCTGGATTACCAGATGCTGTTTCTACAGAAGATAAAGAGCCACAACCATTTGTTTCTGTTGGAGTCATTGCTGTTGCTGGAACCCACATATTCTCTGTACCAACTGTTTTAACTGGTGTGCCTTGAATAGAAAGAACTCCACCACTACCACTTAATGTATTCTGGTCAGCGTGTCCTAATTCAATGTTTCCTGTAGTTGTAAGTGTATTAGAGCCTAAATCAACTGCTGCCGCTATTGATAGTCCTGAAGTATCAGTAATAACACCATCAGTTATTACAGTATCTCCAATAGTAAAGTCAGTTCCAGCATCAATAGTTGTGCCTGTAATTGCAGCAGCTGTGCTACCACCAATCACTGAATTATCAACAGTTCCACCTGAAATAGTTAAAGCATCAGCAACATACGCATCTACTATAGCAGTACCATTCCATGTACCCGAACTTATAGTTCCTAAACCTGTTATATTAGATTGGTTAGCAACGGATACTAATCCAGCATTTGTCATAGCTGCTGTAGAACCCATTGTCAGAGTACCAGCAATTGTAGTAGTGGAAGCTGCTCCAGCACCAATTGTTACATCAATTTCACCATCTGTAGCATGCTCTCCTTCTAACTTTAAACCAGTTGTTATAGCTGTATTTGTACTATCACTTTCAGCTACTTTAAGTTCTAAAATACCAGCTTCGTCTCCTTCATCTGATTCACTAATTGAAGCCACAATTTCAGCGAATTGAGTATTATTATTTCCCTCATCTTCTCCATAAAAAGTAATCTGACCTAGTTGTTCTCCATCTTCTGTATCTGCAGCATCTTTTAGAAATTGAAGCTCACTTGAAGATGTTTTAGTTGTATGAGTAGTCTTTAATGTTAGAACAGGTTTGCCATCTGAACTACTAACTGCTGCTAAATCAGTACCGTCATATGTTAAATTAGCTTCTGCTGTGATGGCACTTGAACCTGTACCTGTAAGAACAGTGTTATCTGTTAATGCAGTAGCTCCTGTACCACCTACACCTACAGCTAAAGTTCCTGCTGACATAGTACCAGATGATACTGAAATAGCTCCAGTAGAACTACTAAAGTTTTGACCTGTTCCACCATATTGACTACCAATCGCAGTACCTAACCAAGTTCCTCCATCAATATTATTAGCAAAAGTTACATCACCATCAGTATCTAATGTAATAGCTTTTGTATCAGCTTGAGCAATAATAACATTATGGTCTCCAACAGAATTGATAACTAAATCACCATCTGCTGAACCTGTAACCATGTCATCTGTAGCATTTGCTATACCTATTTGTGCAGAGTTTTCGTCATTAAGTAAATCTAATCGAGGTTCTATATCTGCCGATGCTCCAATTTGGAGTATACCAGTCCCATCAAATGTTAAATTAGCCTCTCCAGCAAGAGCATTAGAACCTGTCACAGTGGCAATTGTGTTGTTTGTACTACCTGATAAAGAAATTCCTGAAGCTGGAGTTTCCCAAGCTACTGCAGCTCCGGCACCACCTGAAGTCAATACTTGACCATCTGTACCATAGTTAGCTCCAGCTATACCTATTTCATTCTCACTTGTAAATCTAAATTTTTCTGCTGCGACTTCAGAATGTCCTAGTGCTATGACTAAATCTGTTGCATTAACAGCGGCAGCAAAAGTATCGTCAGCCTCTGCCCAAATAGCCGCAGATACAACAATCGCATCTGTTCCAGTTTCTTTAGGAGCTTGGAAGTCAATCCTACCTAATTTGTCTCCATCAACTACTGTTGTTTCAGCAGTAGATAAAGTTAAAATACCGGGTGCTCCAGCATCTCCACGAACATCTAGTAAACTGCCTGGGTCTGTATTATTAATTCCTACGTTACCAGCACTTGTAATTCTAACATTCTCAGTTACAGTTCCATTAAGTGCAGTTTCTAATGCTAAATAAGAATCCTGAGTACTAGCAGTAGAAGTCCAGTTTCCTTCAGTACCTATAGAAATTCTACCAGCATCTGCCACTGCTGGACTAGAACCATCATAGTACCATTGATTAAATAAGATGGATGTTTCAGTAGCAGTCATACTGGAAGCGTTTCCATCATTTGTAATTGTTAAAATATCTTTATTGCTTGTCGCTGAACCTGTACCTGTAATTGCAAGTACATCTCCATCGAAAGTTAATTGAGCTTCTGATGTTACAGTTCCATCACCATCATCTGTAATTAATTGATTGTTTGCTCCATCCACACCAACTGGGTGTAAGTCTGAAACTGATAATACTGATGAGCTTGCAGATAAACCAGTAGCTGATGCTGTACCAGCAAATAAAGTTGCAACGTCTGCTAATGCTTCCCTTTTAGGTGCATTACTGTCAGTAGCATCATTAAATATTAAGTAGTCGCCGTTGGCTATTGCCGCTTCTGTAAGGGAGTGTGTGTCTAAATCAACTGTTACTCCACCAGATGAACCACCACCATCTAAACCAGTACCTGCTGTTACGCCTGTGATATCTCCTGTAGTCGGGGTTGCCCAAGAAGGAACTCCAGAAGCAAGTGTTAATACGTCTGCATCAGAGCCTACTCCTAATCGGGTTAATACACCACTAGCATTTCTGTAATAAACATCTCCTTCAGCATCACTTCCTAGTGTCATTGTAACACCTGCAACAACTGCTCCAGTACTCCATGTACCAGAAGTTACAGTTCCTACTCCTGCGATGTTAGATTGATTAGTAACTTGTAATAAACCACTAGAGTTCATTGCATGAGTAGTCCCCGTATAAATTGAGCCATCAAATCTTACATTTCCTGAATCTACCCAAAGAGCATGTGCTCTAGTTAACGTCATTTGACTACCCGCCGCTGGGGGACCAGAAATATATACCGTAGATGCATCTGTAGTTGTTACACTAGCATTTGTAGCTGCTAATGTAGCTAATTCGAATGAATATAAATGAGCTGCTGCAGTAGTAGCACTACCAGAAGTAGCACTATCTGTCATAGTTACTCCACCTTCAGCGTGGGATAATATACCATCCGTAGCACTTGGAGTATAAGTTGTTGCTGCAATATCAAGGGTTTCTTTACCTGATACAGTTAAACCTGTTAAGGTTCCAACAGATGTTATTCCTGATTGAGCAGCATCAACTGCTATAACTGAGCTAGTAGCTGTTAATCCTGTTCCCGCAAATAAAGTTGCCACATCGTGTAGTGCTTCTTTTTTTGTGGCACTACTGTCAGTAGCATCCATGAAAGGAATATAATCACCGTCTGCTATTGCAACTTCTCCCACTTCGTTTAAATCAACACTAAGAGTATGAGTAGTTCCTTCTCCACTTGTTGCGGCAGTTGAATCAACTCCTGTTCCACCTGTAATAGTTCCAACATAGTCTCCTGTAGTATGTGTACCTAATGTAATAAGGTTATCTAAAGAAGTAGCCCCAGTTCCTCCTTGGTCTACTGCTACTGTGGTTCCTTCCCAAGTTCCAGAAGTAATTGTTCCTACTGTAGCCAGACTGGATAATGCATCGATTTCGCTTTCAAAATAAGTATTTAAGGTGGTTAAAGCCACCTGTTTCATTGTGCCATCATCATTAACTACTACTCGGTCTGCATCAACTAGGGTAGGAGTACTAGCCGCTGTGCCACCATCCATAATATTTAATTCGGCTGCTGTGGTTGTAACCAAGGTTCCAGCCAGTTTCAAACCGTTAGAACCATCGTGTGATGCTATGTCTATATCTGTAGCAGCATCTGAAAAAGTAACACTTCCTACAACTGTTAATGTGGAACCATCAGATGACATATATTCGCCACCCGCATCATAAAAATAAAGTTTGTCTACAATCTTAACATCACCATCGGCAATCTCTAAAGCAATGGTTCCATCAGTTCCTGTGATTTTTAATTGTTCTTCAGAAGAATCCCATAACAAATTATCTGAAGATGTATCTGAATGAAATGTGACATCTTGTCCACTACCATCAGAACCCACAACTATTGCACCAGTAACTGTTAAAGTAGAACCATCAAATTGTAAGTTCGCTTCTCCATTTAAAGTGGAACCTGTTGCAGTAGTAACATAGTTATCGGTGTTATTAGAAATAGAAACAAGACCTTCACCAATAAAATTAGTTCTTGTAATATATTTAATTTTATCAGGAGTTTCCGATACATCTAAAACTAATACTAAATCCCCAGCAGCAGGTGATGTGATTTCAGTTTGATCTGAAAAAAGATCTAGATCAATAGATGTAGCTTTAATATTAGTGTCAAAAAGATTAGGTCTTCCTAAACCACCAAGATTAGTATTATTTCTTGTACCTTGTCCAATAGGCATAAATTATCTCCCCCATGCGATTCCTCTAACACGGACATTCGTACCACCAGTACCATTAATTACTGATATTTTATCGTTTAGAAAAATACCGGAATCTGAGTATCCTTCATTTTCTGGAATAAACATGTTAGATGAAGTTGCGGTTTCATCAAATGCTATATAAGCATCACCAAGCTCTACAACAAATGAAAGTTTATTTACCTCTTCAAAATTTGCCCCAAGATCTAATACAGTTGCAGCAGAGTCACCAGTTGTAGTATAAGTAAATGTTTTATGTTTTGGATAGTTTTGTAATAATTCTATTTCTTGTCTAAAATTCGGCATAATTATTTCTCCTTGGGTAATTTAAAAAGGGGATTAGAACCAAATCCCAACTTATTGGGATAAGTTTCACCTTGTCCAAATTTTAATTCTTGTTTAGCTATATTCCAATTTATTGATTCTTGTTTTTCTTTCATCAATTTATCTTTATAAATGTGAGCCATCTTTGATAAATCCTTCACATCTTTACGTGATTCAATTAATTTTGTTTCTAAATCATTTTTTGATTTATAAATAGTTTTAAAATTTTCCTGAAGTTTATCCGCAAAATTATTCTTTTTAACTATTTCTGCATCTGTAATAACATTTTTACTTTCAACCTTTGTTAATCTTTCATTAAGGTTTTTTAATTTTTTTTGGTTTTTATTTAATTCTTCTCCTAATCGGATTGACTTGACTTCAAATTCAGTTTTTAATTTTGAAAGTTTTTCCCTTTCGTTAATAAGAACTGTATTCCTTTCCCTTACTTTATTATAGTCATTTTGAATCTTTTCTGAAAAATCTTTTATGCTATTATTTTCACTTGAAAGTCCATTATAATTAGAAGTAATTTTTTCTTTAGCTTTCATAGTAATATCCAACTCTCTTTCAAATCTTTCAGCTTCACCTGTTTTATCATTTAATTGTATAGATAAGTCTTTTATTTTTTCTTTATTATTATGTTTTAATATAGATAATTCATGTATTTCTTCCTTTAAAAGAGTCATTGAATTTTCTTTATTAATCAAATCCTTTTGAAGATTTGTTTGATCCTCAAGTTTACCTTTTGTAATATCAAGATCATTTTGATGTCTGGTTACTTGCTTTTTAAAAAACTCATTCTCATTAAAAATATTATCATATCTAATTTGTAAATCTTGTAAATTTTGTGAAAGAGACTCTACTTTAGAGGCTTCTTTCTGAAGTTCCTGTTCTTTAGGACTATCACCTACTACAACTTTATATGAAGATGTTTTTTTAACGTCTTCTTGTTTTATAAAATCTCCTAATTTCATTTATCTCTCCTACTAAATTATCTACCCATACGTTTTGATCTTTTTTGCCCAGCCTCTCTATATCTCATTCTAGCTTCTCCACGCCTTAATCCTCGTTTAGTTTGAACAGTTCTTTGATGTACACCTGTTCCAGTTCCTCTTATTCTTTTTTTACCTTGAGTTTCTACAACAGTTTTACCTGCTTGATCTGGTCTTACCCAACGATGTTTAGCATTATCCCAAACTAATCCTTTTCTAGGTGGGAATGGTAAATGATCTGTGCTCCCTGAAAAAGGAATTGAATTTTGTAAAAATAAATCTTTTACTAAAGAGTAACCACCATTATCCCAATATTTTTCCATTTGTTTATATGCAGACCTTCTAGCTTTAATTGGGGTTTTAGTAATATTATTTTTAGTTAATCTATTTTTTATAGCAAACTTAGAATTCATAATATTTCTAGGTTTATTATTTATTTGTGAATCTGCATAAGTATAACCTGCGGCTCCAACTACTTTTTGTAGCGTTCTAGTATCTGCTAATTTTTCTAAATATTCATTTGCCATTATATTATTCCTTATTATATTATACCTGAAAATTAGTTAAGTAAAAACTATTGTAAGATATAATTAAAAAATTCTTTAGTTGATCCTTTTTTAACTGTATAAAGTTTTTGTAATGCTTTTTCTTCAAAATCAGGAAAGTCGTAGGTGTCTTTTTTACCGATTTTTCCAAGGATTGGTACGCTTTCTGGAGTAACAGCCCCAATAAATCTAGCTAAAGCTCCTTTATGCCCACCAGCAGCTTCGTATTTAGCTCCATATCTTTTCATTGCACTAGTTTTTACAGAAGAATGTACTGTTACATTATCATCTCCACGTGTTCGTACTTGACCCTTTTTTCCCGTTGCCCTTGCTATGTGAGATTCAGTAAAGTGAGCTTTTTTCTTTGAATGTTCTGCATCACTATCATCTTTATGTCTACCATCATTTTCATAAGTAGTATGATTATATTCATTTTTACTTGCGTTTTTATTTGTTAATATTATATTACTTTTCTTTCCAACCTCTCCTGACCCTTGACCTTTTCCCCCCATTATTCCAGCTATTCCTCCTTTTTCAGCTTGTACACCTTCAGGTGTAAAAAGTGCATGTCCCTTTGAATCTTTTTTATTGTAAAAGTCACTCATCACTTCACCTTGAGCAACTCCTCTTCCTATATCAGGGTGCAATACTGCCCATTCTGGAGTAACCCAATGATGACTACTAGCATGCCACAAAAGAAAACCATGGGGAACTCCATTAACTATTCTTTGTTTTGGTCCGGAAGGTGGTATACCTTGTTCTCTTCTTAATCTTTTAATATCTGATTCAGTAAGACTTGTGTCTAAAGATTTAACAAATTTATTTTCATCTTCATTATTCCATCTTTTAAGAGTTTGTTCTTCATGATGTTGGTCACTATTAAATAAATCATGTTTTAAACCTTTATCATGAATTTTTTCCATATTTGAATTGTGAATTTTTTCTGCATCAGCTGATGTTGCTTTCGCATTGTCTACTTGTTTTTTATGTTCATCTCCATGATATTCTGTACCGCCTTCACCACTATGAAAATCACCTATACCTTCAGTATGTTCACCTTCTAATTTATTCACAATGTTTTTAGGTAAATGATCTTTTATACCTTGAAATTGAAACTTTATTTTACCCTCAAAATCTCTGCCCATAATATTTTGAATTTCATTTCTAACTGCAGCCTTCTTTGGATCATAATACTCCATTTCAATTTTTCTTAGTTCTCTGTATCTATGAGACATATGTTCATTATTAGCAATTGATGTTGTATTAATTTTACCTCTGATTCTAGAGTCTTCTGTAAATAATGTTGGTAAATCATTTAATCTCTCTACTAATTTATTTGCAGTTTCCGCTGATGTTGGTCCTTCTGGTTCTGGTTGTGCAGCAGATGGTTCTCCATCAGATGGTGTTTTAGGAGGAGGTCCTTCAGGAGGTGGTGCTTTAGCAGCTTCCTGCTCCTGTTGATTTAAAATTTTTCTTGCTTGAGGAACTATTTTTGATCTAATCTTTGCTCCTGTTGTTCCTTTAGCACCTATAACATTTTCTTTTAACCATTCATTATATGGAGTTAATTCTCTATCCTCTGGATGAACTTCATTTTCATATACTGTCTGTAATCTTTGAGCCATGGCAGGATTATTAATAGTTGATGTAATATCTTCATGCAAGTCTTCAGGTACTCCAGCTAAAAGTTCAGGAGTAACAACTGATGATTGAGTTGATGCACCAGTTTCATCACCACTAATTTCTCTAGTAGAAAAACCAGAAATTGGATCAATATCAGATGGTCCTTGGTCAATAGAAAAACCAGAAGCACTAATAAGTTTTCTTACTTCCTTTTTTCCTTCTTTATTAGGTTGAGGAGGCACAGAATTTTCAGCATTATTTAGTTCTAAAATACGTTGAGGGTTGAATTCGTTTCCAAAAAATCCAAATTCACTATGAAAATGGAAATCATTAATATTATTTATTTGACCAATTACTGAAGGTATTGTATTTGTATTTTCATTTAAAGTTTGCAGTTCTACTCCAGCCTTTTGAAATTCTTCCCAAAAATCTTCTGGTAATGGATCTTCTATTGATTTATTACCATAATCAGGTGTTTCAAATCCAAATTCTGCTAACTTATCACGTACTAATTCAACTTCAACTTCTGGTGAATCTTTGAATTTCTTTTGGATTATGGGGTTTTCTTCTAAAGGTACAAATCCTTCCTCCTCATTATCCATTTTTTCTCCTAATTCTTTTAATGCGGGATGTCCATATCCTTTATAGTTGTCATCTCCGAACCAATAATGTGAATTAAGATGTCTAACTTGTTTTTCACCATTTTTATCATAAATTACTGCCAGCCCATTTAATGGTTGAAATTGTCCTTGACCTCTTTCACCCGGATTTTCAGCAAAATGTAAACGAGTTCCATCTCCAGCATCAACAACATAATGTTGAAGTCTATTTTCACCTTCTATGAAAGAACCCACCACTCTAGCATCTGGAAGTGATGATTCTGTTTCTCCTGTTTCTTCTACAACATCTTCTTCTACATCTTCTTCTTCTACAACATCTTCTTCTACATCTTCTTCTTCTACATCTTCTTCTTCTACAACATCTTCATCTACAACATCTTCATCTACAACATCTTCATCTACAACATCTTCATCTACAACATCTTCTGCAGCTTCTTCTACATCTCCTGTTTCAGACCCCTCAAAAGTAAATGTTTTTTTCCATTTACCCTCATATGGAGTAACATTTTCCCCTAAATCTTTTAATTCTTTTTCAGTTTCTTTTATATTGCTTTCAGCTATTCTTATGTCTTTAAGCATCTGTTGTACAGCGTCACTCTGCTGCTCATCAGGGAGAAGTTTGCCATTCTCAATTCCTATACCCCAAAATTCAGCTCCCTCATCCCTTGGAGCTTCTGCAGCAAACTTAGGGTCATTCTTCTTTCTCTCATCAAATTCTAATTGTTCTCTAAACCATTTTTCTGTTTTTTCTATAAACCTAATTTCATTTTCAATATATCCTTTTTCTTTATCTACAGCAGCTTTTCGTTGTTGTGCTGCTTCATTTGCACCCTCTTCTTCATCTACAACATCTTCTTCATCTACAACATCTTCTTCATCTACAACATCTTCATCTACAACATCTTCTGGGATAACTTCTTCCCCTTCTACTGTAGGGAGTTTAAAGTCGTTTCCCCCTTTGATATCTTTTTGAGTATCAAATTTACCGTTTGAAAGTTCCTTTATTTTTTCTTCTGCTTTACTTATTCTTCTTTGTACTTTTTGTCTCCCTTCATCAGATGCATAATTTGTAGATTCATTTGTTATCGCATCTGAAATATATTGAACTATTTTTACAACATTTTCAGGTACATTCGCACCCCCCTCATGGTTGTAACGTCTTAAAATTTGTTTTCTTTGTGCGTCTGAAAAACTAAGATGTGGTAATATTTGAGTTTCTAAAAATTTTATTTGACCTTCTGTAGTAGTGTCTGGTACTCCAAAATTTTCAAATTTTCCTTTCATATACCCCATAGGGTCTTCATTAAATTGAGTTAACATTTCCTTAACGAACTCATTAGGAGAAAAGTTAGAAGGCATTATTGGTATATTTAAAGTATCGAATATTTTACTAATTTCATTATCAGGGTGGAATATACTTCTTTCGTCATAACCTCCTTGATATTTTGGGTTGGCTGGATTTTTAATATTAAATTTTTTATTAAATCTATTACTTACATTTGATTCATCATAAACAAAATCAAATAAATTATCAATTCTATATTTATCTAGTTCTTCTTGACTTTCAACTGTCTTAGGGGGTTTTATTTTTTTCTTAAATAATTGTGATGTACCTTTATATTCTTTTTTTGGAAATAAATCTTTATTTTGATTTTTAAAATCACTTATATGCCTTTTAATTTGCCCCCTATCCAAATAACCACCATCATAGTTTTTAGCCTCTTCTCTAAGATGTTCTAAAATTTTATCTTGAATATCCTCTGAATAACTATTTAAATCTGTTTCAGTATCTTTTGAAAATTTATCACCACTCATATTAGGGTTTCTAAATCTACTAAGTTCTTTTGCAGAATAGGATAATTTATCTTCTTCTTTTTTAATCCCATCCCAAAGATCATTAATTTCTAAATGTTGTATTATACGCTCATTAGAAAATGAACCTAAAGCTTCCGACTCCTCAGATACTGGTTGTAACTTCCATCCTTTATCTGTTTTCACATACCTTGTTAAATCTGGGAAAGTATGAAAAGGATTTACATTATTAGCCTCTAATTGTGTTTTAACTTCTTTAGGCAATCTATCATCCCATACTACATCGTATGTACCTTGTCCAGTTTTCCTAAATTTTTCTTTTATCTTCGTTTCTTTTGTAGCAAATGGTAAAAGATTCTTTATAAATTCTTTATGCACATTAAGTTGTTTTTTATTGATTCTATTTTTATCTGGGTTAAGTATTTCATCCATTTTTGTGGGACCATAAATATCCGCATAAGAAACTTTATCTTTACCTTCAACATTAGAAATCATATGATCTAAAATTTTATTTTTTTCATCCGGACTTTTATCTTTTAAATACCCACCTAAAGCACTATAATTAAGTTGTTCTGTTTGAGCAGTAAACCCATCCGTACCTTTTTTAGCTAAATAAGCATTTTTAAAAGTTTCTAATTTATTAGAAATTTGATTTTGTTTAACTGCTTCACTTAATGCATCTTTAGATTCAGTATCACCTTTAAATCCTATTTTATTTTGTAAATAAGTAATTAACTCGAGAGCGGTTTCTGGAGAATTCATACCTTCCACTTGAGTAAATAAGTCATTTAAGGTCTTGTTATATTTATTAAAATATTTTCTATTAAGGGCTTCACCATCATCCCCTTCTTGAAACCCCACATCTTCTAATTGTTGATCTAACATGTCTTTGGTAAATGTATCTTTTCGTTCAGGATTTAATATTGCATCTGCAGTATTTGAACCTGTGTGTCTAGTATTCATAAGTTCTCTTGTTAACTCATCAAATCTTCCTTTTGCCTTTTTCTTTAAACTTGCTGGAGACATGGAAAATTCTATAAAAGCGTTAAATTTATCATTATCTAACTGACCAGTTTCTCGATCTTCAAAAAGTACACTTACTTCATCAATATCTGAAAGTGGGGGAGCATCAGGATTCTCATAATAATTTGGAAGATCATTACCGATCATATCTACATATTCCTTAAATTCAAATTCAAAATCAGTATCAGGAAATTTTTTCTGTAATTTATTATAAGCTGTTTGTTTTTTATGATTATTAGAATCTTCGAGTAGCTCAGTTATATCTTGAATTATATCATTTGAAGGTCTTTCAGCTTTTTGAATACGTACTCCATCCAATATATCCTGCGTACCTATTTGTGTCATATCTTTTAGAAGCTCTTCCCTATGTTCCATATATTTAAATAATTCTGTCATAAAAGAATCACTTTTCTTTATAGTTGATTCCATTAAGTATGGTAAAAGTTGCTCTGCAAGTTTAACACCAGCCATATGATCAGTAGGATAATGTAATCCTGATATTATTCTATTCAATCCTATTTCACGCCCAATATCCCTAAAGTTTTCTGCATGTTCTGGAAACATATCTGCAAGTAATTCTCCTATTACTGCACCATTTGTTGAATGTCCTGATGGGTAAGATGGACTTTTCCCACTGACATTTTCAAATTCTGGAATATCACTTACCTGATGTGGTCGTGGTCGATTGAAATAAAATTTAAAATTATGAACAACTGTAGATATATCACGATTTATTTCATGTAAAAGTTCTCTATCAACTTCAAGTTCATTATCTCTCAGATATCTATGAAAAGGAGCCATTACTTCTTCATCCTGCTGAGTAATTTTTTCTACAAGATCTTCATTTTCAAGCATATTTTGAAATGATTTGAGTATATCTAATTCTCTATTATATACTGAACCTTTATATTTTGGGGGTAGATCTACATTAATATCTCCCACATCAAGATTAGGAAATATAGTAAATGGTCTATGAAGTATTTCAAGATGACTTTTGAGAGGTTTTCCCCATATAGGGATACCATTATCGTTTTTTTCTATAGGTTTCTGTACGAATTCAGTAAGTCTATACATTGCAGCAGACCCACCTTCTTTGGAGCCTCCTCCGGGATCTGCAATTTCAGCTAATTTATGTGCACGTTCATTATTTTCTTTTTGACGAACTCTTTGCTTTGCCATGTTTGTAGCAAGCTTTTCTTTAGACTGACCCTTCTCTGGAATAATGTCAGGATCTTTCATAAATTTGTCGTATAAAGCTTTTGTTGGTGTTACCATAAATTAAAAAATCGTATTATTTAGGAAAGGAGCCATTCTTAACCCTGAACCCTACCGCTCCGTATAAAAAATGACTCCACCGTATTGGTTCTTTCCCTTTTGCTAGCGTTTTATTTGTATAATCTACAAATTAATATCTATAATTATTATACTATTTTTTAATAAGTTTAATAAATATATATTCTATTGCTGATATTAACATATAAATAATTCTTGCAACATACATAATAATATTATTATACATATTAATTACCATTATTTAAATATATATATATAATAATAGTTAATTTATACCCCCTAATCTTTAACCCCCTATAGTCCCCCTTCTTCTTTCCCCCCATAAATATTTTTTTTCTTTGTCAATTTTTATGCTATAATAAAGATGTACTTAGAAATGAACTGCTTCTTCCTAAATGCCGTGGCATATTCTTGTAGGTAAAGAGGGGGGTATGTCATAGGAATGGATATTTACCTATCCATAGAGCGGTAGTTGGTGGCGATCAATTACCGAGTGCATTAAAACATAGAGAAAAAAAAATGTTCATATTCTAAAGTACAATACGGAATGGGATGAGGGTGACAAAATAACATTGGTTATGTCCCCTCTCCCTCTAAAATAATAAGAAAAGTAGGAGTTGAATGATGTATACTTACAAATGCACAGTACTAAGGATACTAGATGGTGATACAATTGATGTTGATATTGATTTAGGTTTTGCTGTAAAATTATATAAACAAAGAATCAGATTACATGGGATAGATACACCAGAATCTAGAACAAGAAATAAAGAAGAGAAAGTACGTGGACTAATATCAAAAGATTATTTAAAGAGTAGAATTCCAGTTGGTTCAACGATACTTTTAGAATCTTTAGAGAAAGGTAAGTTTGGTAGAATACTCGGTAAAATTTGGGCATATGACGATTCAAATTGGAACGAAGATCACCCTTTACTTGCTGGAATAGATGAGGATAGTATAAATAAAGAAATGTGTCTTGAAGGTTTTGCTGTTGAATATTATGGTGGAAATAAAGATGAATTAGAATCCAAACATATGGCAAACAAAGAAATATTAATTGAAAAAGGTTTATTAAAACTTGAAAACTAATGTATAATAATAATAGAAGTAAAAGCTATTAAACAGGAGTACAGATGAAGTTACTACAAATGGTGTTACCTTTAACACCACAACCATATAAAAATATAATAACCTTTTTCCTAGGATTACTAAAGAATGTAGATTCAAAAGAAGAATTGGAACGCATAGGGGATTTACTCTATAACGCAATTCAAGATGGAGAACTATCTTCAAAAGAATGGTTAGCAATCGGTGGGAAAAATGGATTAGGAATATTAGGAAAAAAATAATGGCATTCGTAAAAGACTCACACCTAGATATATACAAAACAGAATCTAAGGCAAACTTTGATGCCCTAGAAGCTAGGGTACAAAAATTGGAAGATGTTGTTTGCAACTGTAAGAATCAAAAATCTACAGAAAAACCTGCAAAGAAATCTACCAAAAGCTATAATGGACCTCTAAAATTATAGTAGGGTAATTCACTTTATATATAAATATAACAATATCGGTAATGAAAGAGATAATACCAAATATACCATATTTACCAAAAGTAGGTTCCTTAGACAAGAATGGTACTATTTACTTTGAGCTTGAACTTACCCCGAATGAAGTTATATTATATGAAATGCACTATGATATACAAACAGGAGAGGTGGAGAGGAAACCATACTCACAACCAATCTTCACATACTCCATAAAGAATAGCTCTTACGAGGACAGAGATAACGTCTATATAAACTTATTCTCTAATACACCCGATGAGTAACTCATTTCTATAAAAATTTTTTTTCAATTTTTTCTACGCCTACCTCTATACCTACCACTATATCCATCCCCGTTTCTAAAAAATTTACTTAGGTTATTATATATGTAGGTTGACGTTATATAGACTTTTGAAGTTGAACGGGGGGTAAATATTTCAACTCACAAGATTTCAACTTGCAAGAAAACAGATAAAAGGTTAATATTAGATTATCAATTAAAAATATAATCATAGGAGTTAATTAAATGTCTCAACTACTTATTAAGCAAATCGTAGTTAAGGAAAACGGTGTATTAAAATCACTTGACGATAAAACAACGAAAGAATTACAAGAACATCTGAACAAGATTCCAAATGTTAAGTTTAAAGAGTCTAGACCTAACAAGACTATAAAACGGAGTTTAACTAGAGTAGACTCACATAGATTACCAATATAAATATAAATCAATAGTAAGGAAAGGAAAGCATGGAAAAATTACTAACAATAACTGAACTATCAGATTATTTAAATATCAAACAACGCACTTTATATAAATATGTGCAAGAGAATTACATTCCACATATTCGAATTGGTCGAAAAATAATTAGATTTGATATTAATAAGATTGATAAATGGTTAGAATCATTAAAAAATAATTATAAGGATTAATAATTCTGTATCTAATTGCACGTTATTTATAGTTTGAAATGAAAATCTATAATGGTCCGAGTTAGAGCAGAACTCAATGGGGGGAGAAATTAATTTTTCTCTCCCCGAGTTTTTTTATCACTTCTTATCTTATCACATCTATCTTATCACATACCTATCACAGCGAAAATCGGGCTTCCTGAATTCCTCTTTCCTACGATTTCAACTTGCGAGAAATTAAAATTTCATATAAGATTAGATTATCAATTAAATAATAAATATTCCAATAAGGAATGGAGAGAAAAATACACGCACTTTTAAAAGGTGATGTTGTTAACTATGTAAATGGTAAATCTGTTATTAAAGTAATAGTTAAAGGAACTAGCAAGACCTTTCTAGAAAATGGACATTATAGAGTTCATAGTCTTAACTCTAGCTTTAATGATGGCGAAGATTTTATCGTTCATGAATCGAAATTATTCTCGATTCATGGTGATGGTTTTGCACAACATTCTCTAATTTCTGAAGAGTAACGCATTCAGAAATAGTTGATTATTTAAGTTAATCCGAGTTCGGCTGTACTTGTGAACAGAAACAGCCAAAATATAAATCAATAGTAAGGAAGTAAACATAATGGAAGATAAATTAACAGATGACAATCTAATCCAAATTGAGAAACAAGTTCAAAAAGCAATCAAAGCCTATAGCAAGGCAATTGAATTAGATCCTAATGATGCCAAAGCATACTATAATCGGGGACGTGCCTATCAGTTACTCGGAGATATAAGGAATAGAAAATAAATTATAGCGGGGGATTAATTTCTCCCGCTATTTTTTTATCATTTCCCTATCACATACCTATCACATCGGGATTTGGGCTTCCTAATATCCTCCCTTCCTATTATTTTAAAATTTGATTTCAACTTGCAAGAAATTAAAATTTCAGATAGTATATATACATGGTTGATATAAAACCTACTATTAAGAGCGATGCTATTGAAGCGTATCTGTTTACCTTTTACGGTAAAGATCGTAGAGTAGTCATCAATAATAGGGAATGTATAAAACCCGATTGTAATACACGAGATATAACTCGTGACTCATTTAAAGATGAGTTAAGCATTCGAGAATATAACATTTCTGCGATGTGTCAGTCGTGCCAAAATGAATTTTTTGGTGATTGCGATGACCCTAATTGTTATTGTAATTAGGCGTTGACTCTTATGTGTATATAGCCTTGAATTGCCACACCCCACAACCCGTGGGGGAGTGGTGCTATTATTTTTTTATCATTTCTATCACATACCTATCACATCGAATTTCGGACTTCCTAGCTTCCTCTCTTCCCTGTTATTATCCTAAAATTTGATTTCAACTTGTGCTAAATTAAAATTTGGTGTAATCTATATATATGTTGAGTAGTTGGATACAGAAAACAATCTTAATTGATGTCGTGGAACTTGATGATTTTGACTAAATGAAATCATTTAACGAAATAATAATAAACAGTCAGTAGCGTAAAGACTGCCCTTGAATGAAATGCTACCCTTTAAGATTGAAGCCATTTAGAAGCTACTCAACATAAAAACCCCAACTTGGCTACATGGTGCCCCTAGTAGTACAGGTTGGGGATTATTTTTTTATCATTTCCTATCACATCTCTATCACATCACATTTCGGGCTTCCCAGCATCTTCCCTTCCTATTATTTTAAAATTTGATTTCAACTTGTGCTAAATTAAAATTTCAAGTAAACTTAGGTTATCAATTAAAAACTAAATACTTTAAGGAGTTAGAAATGTCTACATTTAACGGTTTCAAAAACTATGAAACGTGTAATATTATTTTGTGGTTTAGAAATGATTTAATATTAAACGCTTGCATTATTGGTTTAAATTTCAAAGGAATAAAAAATCCTTTTTTATATTTAAGGCAAGAATTAAAAGAATCAACATTCAACTACATTCGGACATCTGATGGGGTTAGTTTATTTGATGCAAAACTAGATATTGCAGAATTAAACGACGAAATAAAAGAAATTAAACAAGAAGAAAATTATAAATGTTCTTATTGTGGAAGTGGTGATTATCATACAAGGGATTGCGAAACACCAATAACCATTCTACGCAGTTAAATAAATTATAGCAGAAGATTAATTTCTTCTGCTATTTTTTTATCATATACCTATCACATACCTATCACATCACATTTTGGGCTTCCCAACGTCTTCCCTTCCTTCCTATTATTCTAAAATTTGATTTCAACTTGCAAGGAATTAAAATTTCATGCATAATAGAATGTATATTAAAAATTAAATGAATCAAGGAGAAGTATGGAAGATTATACTATTGAGTTACAATTTGGGATTTTTGGCGATAATCCTGAACCTACAAATTACGCAGTTTATAAATGGGGCGTATGGGAAAAAGGTTCAGTTTTAGAAGGTCAAGATCGCAAGACTTTTAAGGCTACGTATGAGCCAACAAAAGATGGTTTAAAACAGGCTTTGAAAGAATATCCAACTGCTTTAGAAGGCTTTAGAAGTGCTAACAATACTTATAACCATTTACCTGACGAAAATGGTCATACAAGTGTTTCCATTGGTATATGTTATTGTGAATATAGCCCTTGTGGGTGTTATCCTGAAGATTAAGTATGGGGGAGTAGAAATACTCCCCTATATTTCTTATCATTTCCTATCACATACCTATCACATCACATTTCGGGCTTCCTAACTTCCTCTCTTCCTTCCTATTATTCTAAAATTTGATTTCAACTTGCAGAGAATTAAAATTTGGTGTAATATTAGATGTATATTAAAAATTAAATGAATCGAGGAGGTTCAAATGCTAGATATAGCAAAAGACTTTAACCAAATGACGGAAGCACAATCTAAGGTATCAAAAATGCCTGATAGTACAGACCAAGATGCTATCGATGAAGATAAAAGAGAACGTGAGGAAGAGAAAAAGACTAAAAAGACTCATATAGACTTAAGCGATGCAATAATCGGTCTAACTATGAAAATTGTTGAATTAGATATTCGTTTAGAAAAAATAGATGAGTTCATTCTCACTAATACAAATGGAGATAAAACACTTCAAGACTTACTCTGCAGAATCATTGATAGTGTCGATTGGTGTAAATGCAGTAAATAATAAATTATAGTGTGGGCGATTAATTTCGCCCACTATTTTTTATCACATACCTATCACATCTCTATCACATCGCATTTCGAGCTTCCTAACTTCCTCTCTTCCTTCCTATTATTCTAAAATTTGATTTCAACTTGCAGAGAATTAAAATTTGGTGTAATCTGTATATGTGGAGTTAGGAAAGGCTAATACAGAAGCTACTAAAGAGATTTTCGAATCTCTCCAACGTGAAAGAGTTAAGGCAATAGAACTGACTCCACACTAAAATAAATCCATAAAGAGATACAAGGAGATATAAATTATGGAATCAACAATAACAATAATAAACCCCGAAATTTCTTATCGGAACATAATAAATTTAGGTGCAAGAATAGAAGGGGAATATGGTCATGCATTAGCTGATCAAAATTCTGAACTAAAAATCTCACCTAGTGAATTAGTAGAAAGTTTTGGTAAAGCAATTGGAATAAAGCCTGAAATTAGAAAATCGGGTACTATACCCTATGCTAATGCGTGGGGAATAGCATGGGAAATCTTCTCAGATTATGCTCACTTAAGAACAGGCAAGGCAAGACCTGTTTTTGCATACGATACTAAAGACTATATCTATGCAAAACGACCTTGGGGTGCTTTTGGAAAAACAGGTAATACTCTAGTTTGCTCTTATCTACACGTAATCTGCGATTCTATAGGCATGCACGCTTGGTATGCAACTAAATTAAAATAATTAATTCACTCCCCGACTTGATAGTATCTCACAAGTTGGGGAGTATTTTTTTCTTATCACATACCTATCACATACCTATCACATCACGCTTTCGCTTCCTAGCTTCCTTCCTTCCTTGCATATCAATCTAAAATTTCGTTATCAACTAGACTAATTACTTTAAAACATATATAGTATATGTATAGATTAAAAATTGAGTTGAACCGAAGGAGAAAAAATTGCCAAACTTTAATGCAATGAAATTAACACAATTACATGGTCTATTAGAACCAAAATTAAAAGCTTTTATTTCTACTAAAGAGAGTAAGAGAGAATTGGAAGTAGAAGAAAAACATCAAAAACAAGAGATAATTGCTTTACTAAATGAGTTTGAAACTGATGAAATTGAAATCAATGAAATACTTGTTAAGTTGTCAACACGACAAGGTAACGATAGATTAAATAAGAATCAGACGGAAACAGTTCTTAAGATTCTTAAAGATAAAGGATTCAATCCCGATAACTACGTTACTAAAGGAAAGGTATCTACTGTTTTGACTACTAATCCGATTACGAAATTAACTTTATAAACCCCTAAGTATATGCCTACCAAAGACTCGGTTCACTTTGGTAGGTATTTTTTTGCCCGTTGTTTTGCGATATGATAAGGTGACTTATCATGTCCCCTTCCTAGCTTTTCCTAGCTCTTCCTAACAATATAAAATTTCAAACTGAATATATTTAAAATTTGATTTCAACTTGCAGAGATTTAATTTTTAATATAAGATTAGGTTATCAATTAAAAACGAGTCTAAGAGGAGAATAAAAAATGGCTCAAAGTTTAATTCCTGCTCCTGCGTGGGCAGTCGTAAACAATTCTAAGGAAGATGAATTGCATGGTTTATCTACTGAAGAATGTTTAAATAAAAAAGGACTAGCAAATTGGAATGTTCGTGCTGAAACTTTAACTAAGGTTAATCAATATGAAATTCCTAAAAATTTGCAAAATCAACAAGTTTTAGTTCGCGACGTTGTAGAAAATGGTGTTATAAAATCTATACAACCGTTGGCATATATGGGAAACTCTTACATGCCTGTACAGAACGAGGACTTGTTTGAATATGGTGACATATTGCTTAACAGTTTTGAAGATGCCTATTGGGAAACTATGGGTGTTGTCGGTGCTAAAGTATATGGAATCATGAAATTACCGAATGCTAAACTAAATTTAGATACTAATAAGGGAACAGTCGACGAAATTGATTTTTATCTTACTCTAGCGAGTAGCTTTGATGGGTCAATGCCTGTAATCTCTTTTATATCTCCATTGAGATTAGCTTGTTCTAATCAATTGCTTTTTGCAGTTGGTAACGCTGAACATAGTTTTAAATCAAAACATACGTTATTCATTAATAATCGTATTGAAAAATCAAAAGAGTCAATCAAGGAATTTGATAAATACATTAAATTTATTGAGTTAGTTGGTAATGACTTAATGAGTAAGCCTTGCGATAGTGAACAGTTTGAAGAAATTTATCGAGAACTGTATCCACAACCAATTGTGCAAACTGATATAGATGCTGAAACTTTGCAGAAATATGGTTCAATGGGCTATACTAAATGGAATAATAATTACAAAACAGCTATAGCAATTTTTGAAGAAAAATTATCAGTAGATAAACAAAGAACAGTTGTTACTGATGATTTTGAAGTGAAACCCATTGGTTCTACTGTATCAGAAATTGAAGGCACTATGTGGTCTGCTTTAAATTCTTTAACTGAGCATCTAGATTGGTTTGCTAATAAATCCAAAAAGGATTGGAAAAAGAATTTAGAGAATCAGATGTTTTCTTCACAACGTCAAGTCAAGAGGACTAAGATTGCAAAATCTGTTTTAGATTATGCTAAGGTTGATTCTGAATTGGTAAGTATGCTTAAATAGTTTTAAGTCTACTTTCTCCTTTAATACTCCCTAACTTTTCATGCAAGTTGGGGAGTTTTTTTGGAGTTACTTTTTATAGGGTCGGGCTTTTTTCGCTATGATAATTATAATTATCATGTCCCCTTCCTAGACCATCCTGTATCTTCCAAGGAACTTAAAATTTCAAACTAAACCTGTATAAAATTTCGCAGAGAAATTGTAACACTTTTGTAACATTTAGAATGGAATTTCATGATATACTATTATATATAGGGAGAAATTTAAAAATGAAAGAATTAAAAAAAGCACTACAAGAAGTTGAAAACAAAATTAAAAAAGAAGGAAACTTAAAATCTTTACAAGATGAAAAATTACGATTGGAAAAAGAAATTGAGGAAAAAAAGATGATAGGGTTATCGGAGGCACTTAATAACATTTTTAAATAAAAAAATAAAATAGTTTAATTAGTGGGTTGATGAAATGAGGCTAATGGATTCAACTTGCGTGGCAGAATTGTTCGGCATAATAGAGAGCAACGCTTGGCTTACACGAACCGATGGCAAATGCTGAGGTCGTCATAAGCTAGATGTAACGAGGTTAAATAAGTGGGTAATTATAGACCTATTCCTCAATGTTACTTGGATGGTAGAAAACCCAAATCCATTCCGATACTAAGGAAACTATGTGGTAATCGTGGAGAGGTTAGTATAAAGGAACACTATAATCTGTGATGGATTTCCATCCCAAGAATTATTAATTTAATTCAATGAATATAGTAATCAGACCTAATACTTTCCACAGATTATCAAACCTGATATGAGAGAAGAATTACTATAGAATTAATAATGAGGATAAGTTATGAGTAATTATACAAAGATGATAAATGAGGAAGCTATTCTAAGTTGGATTGCAGACTCACTACAATTAAGCAGAGGTTCACTTGGAATGAGAGCAACTGTTGAATCATTAAATTTAAATGATGCATTCATTCTTGCTAAGATACTAGACATCAAACAACCTAGTGGTAATCCTCTACTGAATATTCAAAATCTAGACCGACAATTCTTATTAGAATCTGATGGAAGTTCATTACTTGACATGAAAGAAAAATTACTATAAAATTAATAATGAAGATAAATTATAAAAACAATAGTGGATAATTCAAATGAGTGAAATAATAACAGACATAAAACAACTAGAACCTAATGTTACATACAACATAATTCCAAATAGAATCGAAAAGTTATATTGGCAAGCACAACGTGAAGTTCTACTGCTTCACCCTAAGATGGGTTACAGAGATTTCTGTAAAGAAACTTGGAAGCTTTGGGAACAACTTGCTAAGGAAAAAGGTATGGATATATACGATAATAAATATCGTAATGAACCAACAAAATGGATACCTATAAAAAAAGGAGAGGAAGATTAATGGTAGATTGGGAAGCAATTGCTCGACAGAATTCAAAAGCTAGACCTTGCTCAATTTGTGGTATGGTAATGGAAACAGGGGGACATAACGCAGAACCAATAAACTCTGGTAAGTGTTGTGACTTTTGTAATAGCATGGTCATCATACCATCTAGATTTCAACAATTAACAAGATTCGCAGAGTAGCACTTAAATAAGCCTAGATTTATACCCCCTTACTGAGGTTACATTTAGACATGATAAACTTGTTTTATCATATCCCTACTTCCCACCTTCCTATAGTGATACATCCTAGCCTAAAATTTCACCGTATTCTATTCTAAAATTTGGTGAGTTATTGAACTAAAATTTGGGGATCTTATTTAGATTGAGTTGAAGTTACACCGTCTTTCTTATGGGGTTGTTCCCATTTTCTCCAACTATAAGACTTATTGAAATTCTTGTGTAGCTGTGTGAAGCCACAGTGTTTGCATACTCCAACGCATTCTTCACCATTAGGGCTAGGTAGTATAAAGTAATGTACACATGTTGTTTGGTCTTTCATATTGATTCCCGTTTAGGTTGTGTTCCGTGAACCACTAGAGCGAAATCATCATCAGTATTGATAGCATGAAACTCATTGTAATCTATCGGGAGTTCTGTATCATTTTCACTTGTAACAACTTCGGCTACTTTAATATTCATTTTATTTATAAGGTTATCGTGTTTACCACCTTTTGATAAGGTTAACTTTAGATTACTAGGGATAAGCATATGAAAACTCTTTACTGTGGCTAACTCTTTAGTATACGCATAGAATGTAATACCATCATTACTTAACCAATCAGCAACATAACACCACGCTTTAAAGTAATCAGCAGTATAGAAATCACCACCTATATGAATCCTTACATAATCAGGTTTAGGATAATCTCGTAGGGAATCTAGTATAAGTTTTGCTAACTTCTTATAGTCATGTCGAATCGGATTAATTAGATTGAAGTTATGCCATACCATTTTACCCACACCCAACCTCGCCTCTAAACTAGCAGAAAAACACCGAAAGGTTTGGTTATTACCATCTTTGATTTTTCTAAGTTTAGGGCTGAACCATGTTTGGCATTCATTAGCTGATGGACAAGTATAACCACTAGGTAACCAAAACGATAGAACTACAGGTTTAAAGAAACCATCATGCCATTTGTTAATCTTAGTTAGTTTAGTGTTAGGTTCTGTAGAGAACTTTAATTTATTTGCCTGTATAGTTTTCATGATATATTAAATCTATAGGTTTAGCCTCTTGTTCCTCTTGTGGAAGCGAATGTAATACTTGCAATACCCACAATGGATAAACATAATCATTCTGTTTCGGCAAAGGTAAACCTAATCTCTTTCTGTTTGCGTATTGTTCTTTGTTGATTCCACCATATTCACTTCTTGGTCTACTCGTATCTATATTCATATTAACCTCTATATAATTTATTTGTTTGTATTGTTTTCATGTTGTTCATCATCTTCTGCGTATATAGTGTCATCTTCTAAATCAATAGTTATTCTAAAAGTCATTTTAACCTCTATGTAATTGCGTAATGTTTGCCTCTATCTTTTATTCTAGACACATTCTCGCAAGGTATCATTCTGTGTGCTTTTTTCTGCATATCAAATACAGTAACTAAATCATACTCACTTGGATTATATTTCAAACCCTTGCCTGACACACCCTTTGTTACTCCACCTCTGCAAACCATTTTTCTGTAATCCCCTGTGCTACGTTTTCGAAAACCTACAGAGTAAATACGGTTAGATTTGTTTGCGTTAATGAGTAATTTTCTTACTGCATTTATTCTTTGTTTTTTAGTATGTAATTTTTGAACCATAATTTAACCTCTATAAGTAATTTTATACTAGTGAATAGGTTATGTCAAGCATTATTTTAAAATACCTTAAGTAGATTACTCTTTGGTTAGGAAGCAATCTCTCCGTGAATATGGTTAGGTTAGCCTAGCTATTTTGGGTGTGAAGCAATAGGATTAATCTTCACGTTATTACCAAGCTAACCTATCACATATAAATATAAGCCTGTTTTCTTCCCATCTTCTTCCCACAATCTTCCAAGCATGGTGTTCCTTTCCTTTCCTAACCTAAAATTTCAAGGTAATCTAGTTTAAAATTTCGGAAAGAAAGGGGAATCTAAAATTTGGGAAGCTAAAACTAAAATTTCAAGGAGAAAGGATATGTGAATCGTATATATAACTGCCCACATATGGGTAACCGAAAGGTTATAAACCAAAACAGTTATCTATTTGTATTAGGAACTCCTGATTACTTTGTGTAAATCTTCCAGAGATTACCTTGAGAGTACCGACCAAGATCAATCAAGGGGGAAGCGAACACAATCCCACATTATAATCCACATATCCCCTATATGACTCCACTTTATTATAATTTATAGTTAATTAAGCTTACCATTTTGGTAGGAAATGCGTGTGCTATTCAGTTGTTAACTAGTTAGTTAATAATACTCTACTTAATTATCGTAAAGTTATTAATCTTAAATTGTTTAATCTATGTTACGTTTCCATTCATCATAGATTATTGGTTTATTTATAATCTTATTCTTAATTGTTATAAGGATAATATGGATTCCTTTGCTTATATGATGTAATCCTAACCTTATGTTATATATGTTATAGTTTATCATTGAAATCTTTGTAATTGTTTTTATGTTTACTTGGGATAGTTATTGCCATTCCATCTAAATCCCTTACTTCGTGTCCATTATCGTTTACTAGAATATCATCTATTCTGTATGAATGTTCTCCAAGCATATCTTTAATGTATCTGCTACATACAATACATTCTTTTTTCTTCCATTTTGCCCATCTATTTTTTGTCATCTTAACAATCCTTTATCTAATTGTGCTAAAGTAGTTAGCCACGTTACTAATGGGTTAACTTTAAATGGTTCTTTAATCTCTATGTAATTATCTATAGTTACCATTTCTTCTACTATAGTATCACGTTCTTTTTTAGAAGTAAACCAATGTTGTTCTGTATCTCCCAATCCAATTCCAAATTCAATACCAAAGACATAACCATTATTGTCATCATCTTTTTCTATATATGGATAACCTTGTTTGATGTTATTCCAATGTAGTTTCTGTATTGTTAGTTCTTCTTTCATTTTTTTTCTTTTTCCATTTTTCGCAAATAAACAAGGTTTTTAAAAAATGATTTCTCTATATCTTTATCTATCCCACAATTACATTCTTGTATTTCTTCCATATCGTTATGCCAATCATTATTGTCAGGAGTGTCAACTACAAATACATTTAGTTGTGGTTCATCTCCATCAGAATCTTCACAAGTAAAAGTGTTAACTACAATCCCTTTCTTATTTTTTCTATCGTGAAAGTAATTCCACTTATCTAAACTACAACTCATTCTTCGTATCCAATATCAAAGAGTATAGCCATTGAGTTATTATCATCTATGTATTCTTCTGATGATTGAACCACATAGTATACAGGGCAACTGTTAAGCCATTCTGTAAACTTAGAATAGATTATCATTTGTTGTTTCCCTTTCATTTACAAATCTCCACAGAACGACATATACCTTTCTTATGTATATAACTATCTTTAATATGTAGATACTTTTTTATATTGAAGTTATCCTCTAGGTATCTGTTTACTGTTTGGTATATAGTTTCAAAGCTATTCATTCCAAGAAGTCTTTGATATACCAAGTCTGTTAAATCTTCTACTCTTTTAGTAGTATCAAACTTATCAAGAATCTGCTTTTGTTTTTTAGTTAAATCTCTCATGTCATACCTTATTTTATTTAAGTTTTAATTCACTCTCAAAGAAAGCCATAGCATCTTTAACAGTTTTCATACCTTTCTTGTTTCTTCTTTCCTCAACTGTTTCAACACGACACCAATACATTGGTTCGTTATACATATCCTTACTGTGTTTTAATTCAAATCTAACAGTAGCTTTTTTTATTAGTGTTTCAACTCTTTCATTAGTTCTTGAAGCAAAACCTAAGATGTCTTTCTTAAGAACTTCAACTTCTTGTCCTTTTTTAAATATCATTGTGTTTCCTCAAAATGGTGTATGGTTTTCATATTCTTCATACATACCATCAATAACTTGTTGTTCTTTTTGTTCTTTCTGTTCATTGTATTCATATTCTACTTCATCATAAGTCATGTTGTCAAATCCTTTCACTCCATGTTTATGTAGCATCTCTAATTCTTCTACTAAACTCTCTCTAGTTTTATCAGGATTATTCCAATCCTCTTTGTATATATCTATAGTTTCGTCTACCATTGATTCTTTGGATTCAAT
>Ga0080013_1001805_pt1 | contig 27163 bp, 40 predicted proteins | sample ETNvirenome_6_85_FD_69236 | JGI IMG/M metagenome (GOLD analysis project Ga0080013, IMG submission 69236) | Marine viral communities from the Pacific Ocean - ETNP_6_85 (SPADES assembly) (version 2) | ecosystem: Environmental > Aquatic > Marine > Oceanic | place: Pacific Ocean | collected 2013-06-19 | reverse complement strand
AAAGCACTAAGAACAGCCATGAGATTAAAAGACGGTGAAAAAATTCCTTATAATATTAATGAAGTAATTAGTTTAAGTGCCGGTGAGTCTAAAGGAATACGGCCTTTTAGTGTATTCATAGATGCAACTTCCGCTAAAATTAATAAAGAAGCCTTGGCGAGTTATCAAGGTCAGTTTTCTCAAAGATTAGGGGAGGTTCAAGGTTTCCTTGCAGAAGGTAAAAAAGCTGAAGCTATAGCAGCAGCCGATAAATTACTAGACACACAAAAAGCGACCGCTAAGAATTTATTAGCTGAGGGTTTTACTAAGTCTCAAATAAAACAATTAAATTTAGCTGAAATTAAAGTTGGTAAAACAATTGACCCAAAAATTTATTCTCCAGAAAAATTGGCAAGATGGAAAAAAGCGGGACTAGATATTGGCCAGTTTGTAAAAGAGAGGGGCTTTTATGTTGACGTTAAAAAAGCCAAACCTTTTTGGGAAAGTAATGTTCGAAACACTATTATTGAAGCTGCAAAAAATAATATTGGAAATGTTTGTGGTATTTTTAAAGGAAGAATTGCTTATAGTGCAGATGGCGGTCGAATAGGGTTTCAGGGAGGTTGCGCTGGTGAAATGACTGCAGCAATGGAAACAAATCCAAAAGGAACTTTACAACAAATAACTAAAACCGAAGGAATTCTCCCTAAGTTTCAAAACGCGGCTAAAGGATTTTTAGGAATATTGGGTAGAGGAGGCGCGAGAGCTGCGCCGTTTGCAGCACTTGCTGCAGTAGGTGCAGGTATAGAACCATTAGTAAAACAATTTGTAGCAGACGACCCTTCAACTTATTTAACAAACGAAAATCAAATGAAAGGAATGCTCCTTGCAACAATTGAAGGAGAAAAACCAAAAGTTGATGAAGAAATTTTAAAATGGCAAATGCCAGCGTTGGGAGCAGCAACAGCTGCAGGCGCGATTCCTGGTGCCGGAGAATTGTATAAAACACGAAGAGGAGTAGGACCAACAGGACCTATACCAGGAGTAGGCAAAACTCGAGCCGCTCTAGGTATAAAAGGAGTTTTAGGAAAAGCTTTAGGAGCAACTTTTTCTCCTTTAGCAGTAGCAGCAACATTACCCATGGACATTGCGGCTCAAAGAAAAGGAGAAACTGAATGGGGAGATATTGCAACTGATCCTTTGCATTGGATGGGACCTGCGTTCATGAGCTCTGGATATGAAGCGGCATCTAAAGGAATTAAGAATCCAATGTTGTTAAGAGCCTTAAGAATGGGGATGAGTCCTGCAGCCCTGAGAATGGTATCCAGTAAATTTGGTTTGCCAGGTCTGGCAATTAGTGGTGGAATGTGGGGCTATGATAAATGGAAAAATAGAAATAAAGACGAGGATTAATTATGATAGGAATAGCAAGTTTAGCTGCTCGAATGGCTGCGAGAAATCCTCGACTGGGAAAAAAAATATTTGATCTTATAAAAAAACCTAAAGGCATTGCCGTGTATCGTGGAGAGCCATGGAAACCTAAAGCACGTTTAGAAGATATGGCTAAGTGGATGTATGGTCCAGGAACAGGGGGACAATCTAATAATCCTTTGAGGCTTGGAGCAACGGGAAGATGGTTTACACGTAATCCTAAAGGTGCAAGACTATATGCTGGAGTAGCAGAACCAGGTCGGATTAAAAAACTTGTTTTATCTCCTAAAGAATTAAAAATAGCTGAAAAACTTAGTAAAAAATTACATAACGTTGAAGATAGGGGCCAAAGAGGATATGGACTTGTTGTTCCTAAACGTGCCCTACGAGGAGCAGAAACAGATTACTTACAAACTTTTATTACTAACTTTTATAAAGCTATTGGTAAAAGAGGTTTGAAAGATGGAGGTCTCGCACAGATTCTAAATGTATGATAAATAAGACATTAACCAAAAACATGAAGCATGTGAAATGGAAGGAACTTCCACCTGTAAAAGGACCTGATCCACAAGGGTTGAATATCCCTTTAAAACAAGTTAAAAGTGTGTTAACCTCGGAGAAAATTAATGGCAGACAAAGACAACATAGACAAGGCTCTACCGAACGTAGACCAGGAAGTCGTATTACCTAAAGAAGACATCGTTGTAACTGAAGAAGATAAATTATCTGAAGTAACACCGGATGGCGCTGAAGTTATTATGGACGAAGAAGGCGGAGCGGAAATTAATTTCGATCCAGCGTCTGAACAACAGATGACTCAAGATCATTTTGCTAATATAGCTGAATTACTTCCAGACGATGTTTTAGGACCAATTGGTTCGACTTTAAATGAAAACTATATGCAGTATAAAACTTCCCGTAAAGAGTGGGAAGATACTTATACTAAAGGTTTAGATTTATTAGGATTTAAATATGTAAATCCAACTCAACCATTTCAAGGAGCTTCAGGTGCAACTCACCCCGTTCTTGCAGAAGCGGTAACACAGTTTCAAGCGCAAGCTTATAAAGAATTACTTCCTGCGATGGGTCCAGTTAGAACTCAGATTTTAGGAAGATCGAGCAGACAAAAAGAAGAACAGTCTAATCGAGTTAAAAATTTCATGAATTATCAAATCATGGATGTTATGAAAGAGTACGAACCAGAGTTCGATCAAATGCTCTTTTATCTACCGTTAGCAGGTTCAGCTTTCAAAAAAGTTTATTACGATGAACTTTTAGGAAGAGCTGTATCTAAATTTATCCAAGCTGACGATTTAATTGTCCCGTATACAGCTACCTCATTAGCTGATGCGGAGGCGGTTATACATGTTCTTAAAATGTCAGAGAATGATTTAAGAAAACAACAGGTAGCTGGTTTTTATAGAGATATAGAATTGAAACCAGGCTATGATCAGGAAACTGAAGTTGAAAAAAAAGAAAGAGCTCTAGAAGGAATTAAAAAAACAAGAGACGAAGATGTCTTTACCCTTCTTGAGTGTCACGTGAATCTAGATATAGATGGGTTTGAAGATATGAAAAACGGAGAGCCCACAGGAATTAAACTTCCTTATATCGTGACAATAGAAGAAGGATCCAGAGAAGTTTTATCAATCAGACGAAACTACAACGCTGCGGATCCTAAAAAATTAAAAATACAATATTTTGTTCATTTTAGATTTTTACCTGGAATGGGTTTTTATGGTTTTGGTTTAATCCACATGATTGGCGGTTTATCAAGAACAGCAACAACTGCTCTTCGTCAATTATTAGATGCAGGAACTTTAAGTAATCTTCCTGCAGGTTTTAAACAAAGAGGAATACGTGTAAGAGACGAGGCCCAAGCAATACAGCCCGGCGAATTTAGAGATGTAGATGCACCTGGTGGAAACATCAAGGATGCTTTTATGACTTTACCTTTCAAAGAACCATCACAGACTTTATTGTCTTTGATGGGAATTGTTGTCCAAGCAGGACAAAGATTTGCCGCCATAGCTGACATGCAGGTCGGGGACGGCAACCAGCAGGCCGCTGTTGGAACGACCATTGCTCTCTTAGAACGTGGTTCAAGAGTCATGTCAGCCATCCATAAACGATTGTTTGTGGCGCTTAAACAAGAGTTTCAATTGTTAGCGGGCGTATTTAAAACTTATTTACCTCCTGAGTATCCTTACGATGTAGTAGGAGCACAACGAAATGTAAAAGTTACAGACTTTGATGACAAAGTAGATATTCTTCCAATTGCAGATCCAAATATTTTTTCTCAATCTCAAAGAATTTCTATGGCGCAAACAGAATTACAATTAGCAATGGCTAATCCACAATTGCATAATTTATACGAAGCATTTTATTCTATGTATAGTGCAATTGGAGTGAAAGAAATTGATAAGATTTTACCTCCTCCACCGCAGCCAACACCTTTAGACCCTGCAGTAGAGAATATTATGGCTTTATCTTCAAAACCTTTCCAAGCTTTTAAAGGTCAGAACCACCAAGCACATATAACTTCGCATTTAAATTTTATGTCTTCTAATCTAGCTCGAAATAATCCAATGATTCTAGGTGCTTTAGAAAAAAACTGCTTTGAACACATTTCAATGATGGCTCAAGAGCAAGTTGAAGTAGAGTTTAGAGAAGAAATGATGCAATTACAACAAATGCAACAAATGGCACAGCAAAATCCTCAAATGCAGCAGAATCCACAGTTTCAACAACAGCTCATGCAGATTTCGATGAAAGTTGAAGCTAGAAAAGCAACTTTAATCGCTGAAATGATGCAAGAATTCAAAGACGAAGAGTTAAAAATCATGGGTCAATTCGGAAATGATCCAATTGCTAAATTAAAAGCAAGAGAACTAGATTTAAGAGCTATGGATGACCAAAGAAAACGAGAAGAAGGTCAAGAAAAACTTAATTTAGATAAATCTAAGCAATTAATGGGTCAACAACAATTTGATGAGAAATTAGACCAGAACGAAGACCTGGCTGAATTAAGAGCAGAGACATCTTTAGTTAAACAAGAGATGTCAAATGCTGTTAAATTGAAACAAGATTATATGAAACAAAAAGATGTTAAGATCTTGAAAGGCCCACGAAGATAGTATAGTAATTAATAAGGAGAAAAATATGGCAAAAACAATGGTAGGAGTTCCAGAAGGAGGAAAAAAGTACAAGCCACAACTTGATACTAGTCATAATGACCCTCGATCTGAAATCATTACTAACGCAGATAGTGTACCTAGCAAAATAGGCGTAGGAACCAAAGTTAAGGTTCAAGGTACTGGAGCAATGCTGAAATCTAAAAATAAAACAGCAACTTGGTTCTAGTATGTGGTTCAGTGCTATTAAACTAGCGCTTAACGCTGGTTCACACATTTATAAAAAGCGTCAAGAGACAAAGATGGCTATGGCGGATGCACAACACATGCATGCAGCTAAGATGGCGCGTGGCGAAGAGCAATACCAGGGCAAGCTTTTAGAGGCCCGGCAAAACGACTATAAGGACGAGGTCGTTTTAGCGATTCTCACACTCCCCATAATAATTTTGGCCTGGGGGGTTTGGTCGGACGATCCGGCCGCTATGACCAAGATAAAAGTGTTTTTTGAACATTTCCAGGCGCTTCCGTCATGGTTTACAAATTTATGGATACTTGTATGTGCCAGCATTTTTGGTATAAAGGGCACACAAATATTTCGTGGCGGTAAAAAATAAACTAGACATGCATTATTAAAAACAATATAAGGAGACACTATGGCGAGTAAGAAATTAAAAAAATTTTTAAAGAAAGCTGGCAAAGCTGCTTTGATAGGTGGGGCACTTTATGGTGCTACAAAATTAGGAAAAAGAGGAATTGCTTCTACTAATCCAATAGGTGGTGTAGATGCACTAGTTAGAGCTAAACTTAAAAGAAACAGACTTATCGATGCCGGAATTGCTGCTGCAGAAGCTGATAAAGGTTCTGAGATGTATATACCACCAAAAGTATGGAATCAGGATCAAAGAGGTGTTGATCCCGCTCCATACCTTTTTAAAAAAGGTGGAAGAGTTACTGGAGTTGCAAAACGTGGTTTCGGTAGAGCATTAATGAAGGGGAAAAAATAATGAGACAAAATGGCGTAAGAAGTAATGTTAGATTTCCATATTCTTCAGGAATGAAAAAAGGTGGCAAAGCTAAGAAGCAAGGATACACAGATAGAAAAGATGAATCCATTGCAATGAGAATTAAAAAGAAAAGAACACCAGCACAATTAAAAGCAAGTCGAGATGAGTCCTATGGAAAATGGGGTTCGGCTGCTAAAAAATCAGGAAAAATAAATAGATAATCCAGTGCCTCAATATTTCGATTCAACTTCACATAATCCAAGAAAAACTAAAAGAAGTGTTTATGCTAAAGGTGGAAGAGCTAGATATTATGGCGGCGGACGTACTAATCTTTTAGAGGAATTAGGTCGTGTTGAAGCTAAACCATCAAATCCAAATAGAAGAGCTGAAATAAGTAGAGTTCATGGCGAATTAAATAGAGGCTATAAAAAAGGTGGTTGGATTCAAAAAGCAACTGCTTCAATCAAGAGAAGAGGTACAGAAGGAAAATGTACACCGATTACTAAAAAAGGCTGTACAGGAAGAGCTAAAGCATTAGCTAAAACATTTAAAAAAATGGGAAGAGAAAGAAAAGCGTCTTAATGAGTATAAACGGAAAAGTAAAATGGTTTAACGGCACCAAAGGTTTTGGTTTTATTGCCAGAGATGATAAAGAAAAAGATGTGTTTATACATGTATCTGCTTTAAGAAAAGCAGGCATAGATCGTCTTGACGAAGGTCAGGCAGTAAGTTTCGAAGTTGAAGAAGGACCTAAAGGTCCAAATGCAGTTAACTTAGAAAAAGCATCTTAATGAAACAAGTCTTAATCGACGCGTTAGAAAAACAGTACGAAGCCGACATCGCAGCAGCGGACGCGGTAATTAAATTACTTTTTGAAAATCCTGTGGCTGTTAGCGAGCATCTTAATCATCAAAAAGAATTAGATTGTCAATTACATAAAATTGCAAGTGCTGAAGAGAAATTATCTGTTTTAAAAGATTATCATGTTCCAAGGGAAGAAATATAATGCCTTTTAAATCAGAAAAACAAAGACGCTATCTATGGAAGAATGAGCCCAAGATTGCGCGTGAATGGACAAAAGCTTATGGAAGTAAACCAGTTAAAAAGAAGAAAAAAGCAAAAAGGAGAAAAAAGTAATGGAAGATTTTGTATTTGTAGACAAGATTAGAAGAATTATCAAAATGCGTCACGACGATGTTGTTGCAGCCATGGTTTCAGGTGGTATTGACAATATGGAGAAATATCAGTATATGTTAGGACAGATACGAACATATCAGTATCTGAGTCAGGAAATATCCACCCTGCTTGAAAAAAAGGAGCAAAAAAATAGTGACGGAACAGTTATCAGTATCAAAGGGAACCCAAAAAATCCAACTTCCAAATAAGGAATTAGTTGGAGTTAGACCTTCCAAAAAAGAAAAAGATTTAACATCGGAATCAGCAAAATTACCTGTACCAACGGGATGGAGACTTTTAGTTTTACCTTTTAAAATGAAAGAGAAAACTAAAGGTGGAATTATTATAACCGATGACGTTGTAGAACGTGCTCAAGTAGCATCAACTTGTGGACTCGTTTTAGCTGTCGGACCGGATGCATATAAAGATAAAAAAAGATACCCCGATGGACCTTGGTGTAAAAAAGGAAGTTGGGTTGTTTTTGCTAGATATGCCGGATCTAGAATTAAAATAGATGGGGGTGAAGTTAGACTTTTGAATGATGATGAAGTTCTAGCGACCGTGGAAAACCCTGAAGATATATTCCACGAAATATAAACATAGGGAGGAACTATGCCAGAGCAAGTAAATGAAGAAAAAACAAATAAGTTAATTGATGTCGGTGAAGCTGATGAAAAAGCAACTGAAATCGATTTAGAAAAAAAAGCTGAAGGAGGAGCAATTAAAGATGAAACTACTCAAGACAGTGACCAGTCCGTTGATACATCTACGGAATCTGATAAGCAGCCTGATGTTCAGGATAGCAAATCAGAAGAAAAAGAAGAAGTAAAAGAAGCACAACCTACAGAACAAAAGAAAGAAATGGAAGAGTATAGCGAAGGCGTTCAAAAACGTATTGCTAAACTTACTAAAAAAATGCGTGAAGCAGAGAGACAAAAAGAAGAAGCTGTTTCTTATGCTAGACGTGTTATGAGAGAAAGAGATGAGCTTGGAAGACAGGCAACTGATTTAGATCACGGATATACTTCTGAAATGGAAGGAAGAATTCAATCTTCCCTTGCAGCAGCCCAAGCTAAATTATCAACTTCACGTGAAACTGATGATAAAAAAGCTGAAGTGGAAGCCTTAACCGCAATCTCTCAGTTAGGATATGAGCAAGCTAAACTTGCAGAAATGAAGAGCAGACAGCAGATGGAAGAAACTGCGAAAGAAAAAACAAGAAAGCAAGGACCTGCAGCTCAATATCCAACTCAACCAACACCGTCACCAGATCCAAAAGCAGAGGATTGGGCGGATAAAAATGAATGGTTTGGCAAAGATAATGCCATGACCTACACAGCTTTTGATCTACACAGGAAGCTTACTGAAGAAGAAGGGTATGATCCAAAATCAGATTCTTATTATGCAGAAATTGATAAGAGAATAAGACTTGAATTCCCCCAGAAATTTGGTAAGGTAGAACAACAGACTAGTAAACCTACACAAAACGTTGCCTCTGCAACGCGTAGTTCAAAGACTGGTCGCAAAACTGTGAAACTCACATCCTCACAGGTAGCAATCGCTAAAAAATTGCGTGTGCCACTAGAAGAGTATGCAAGACAACTAAGACTCACGGAGGGAGAATAGCATATGAAAAATGAAGATAAAAAGACTTCCCGTGCGAGCCAAACTCGAGAAAAAGATAAGCGTAAAAAAGTTTGGACTCCACCATCGTATTTAGATACACCCAACGCGCCAAATGGATTCAGACACAGATGGGTCAGGGTAGAGATTCTAGGATACGTCGACACGAAAAACATACAAGGACGCTTAAGATCCGGGTATGAGTTAGTAAGAGCCGATGAATATCCAGAAGATGACTATCCAGCAATACCAGACGGCAAGTATTCAGGGGTGATCGGACACGGAGGCCTAGTGCTTACTAGGGTGCCAGAAGAGATCGCGCAACAACGTGCAGACTATTTTAAACGACTATCGTCTGAACAGCTTGAAGCAGTAGACAACGATCTTTTGAAGGCTGAGCATAAGAGTATGCCGATCGATATCGATCGACAATCTCGTACAACCTTCGGTGGAAGAAAACGTTAATTTTTTAACAATTCAACCAACGAAATTTATATAAACCGTGACTGGAGGTCCTTAACGGGACAGGTCACATTAAGGAGATAAAACATGGCAAATCAAGACGCAGCGTTCGGATTTAGAGCGATTGGCGGCATGGGATCTAGCTATGAAACACAAGGTACTTCTAAGTACCAAATCGCAGACAATTCAACGTCAGCGATTTTTCAAGGTGACCTTTGTATGTTTGGAGCTTTTAATAGCGGAACAAACGATGCAAATGGTAATGCAGTAGCAGCAGGATATATTTCTTGTTCAGCTGTTGCAGAAGATACTTTGAACATGGGTGTTTTTAATGGCTGTTTCTATATCGATCCAACAACGGCTAAACCAACGTGGAAAAACTATTACCCAGGCGCGGTCAATATCACGACTGGTACTATAGATGCGTATTGTTATGATAATCCACAACAGTTGTATGTGGTACAAACAGCTGGTACTTTGACTCAAGCCGCAGCAGGAGGGTTAGTAGCAACTAACACTTATGCAGCAGGGTCAACTCTCAATGGACAGTCTGCTTGCGAAATTGCAGGCGCTGTAACAGGAGCTGGAGCGACTGATCAATGGAGAATTATCCGTTTATCAGAAGATCCAAGTAACAGTGACACAGGCAACGCGAACTCGAACTGGATAGTAAGATTGAATGAATCAGTCTACTATAACGGTGCGGTTCTAACTTAATAGGAGCATATAGAAAATGGCTATATCACGTAATCAGCTAGTTAAAGAACTAGAGCCAGGCTTGAATGCACTATTCGGTCTGGAATACAAACAATACGAAAATCAGTCGGCTGAAATATACACGACTGAATCATCTGACAGAGCTTTTGAAGAAGAAGTTATGTTGTCAGGCTTTGCGAATGCATCAGTTAAACCCGAAGGACAAGGAGTGGTTTACGATGACGCACAAGAAACTTTCACAGCAAGATACACTAACGAGACAATTGCTCTCGCTTTTGCTATCACTGAGGAAGCTATTGAAGATAACCTGTATGACAAACTTGCTTCAAGATACACAAAAGCTTTAGCAAGATCGATGGCAAACACTAAACAAGTGAAAGCTGCAACACCTTTGAATCAAGGATTACCTGCGATAGATAATTTTGATTCTGGTGACGGCGTTTCTTTGTTTACAACTGCACACCCAACATTAGCAGGGAATTTTTCAAATACCCTGACTACTCAAGCAGACTTAAACGAAACATCGTTAGAGCAAGCATTGATTGACATTGCTGCATTAACTGATGAAAGAGGTTTAAAAATTGCTGCAAGAGGTGTGAAGATGATTGTTCCATCTGCTAATCAGTTCACTGCTGAGAGATTGATGAAATCTCAAGGTAGAACAGCAACTGCTGACAATGACATCAATGCAGTCAAATCTATGGGTATGATTCCTCAAGGTTATAGAGTGAACAACTACCTAACAGATACAGACTCTTGGTACATTATTACAGATGTTCCAAATGGTATGAAACATTTCGATAGATCCCCTCTTACAACTAAGATGGAAGGAGATTTCGATACTGGCAACGTTAGATATAAAGCTAGAGCAAGATACGTTTTTGGCGTATCTGATCCTAGAGGTATCTACGGTGTTGAAGGTGCGTAATATCTAAGACAAAAATATAAAGTGAGGCGGCCTCAAAACCGCCTCATTTGAACACTAAAGACAGCGATACTTATGAAACAATTCCTAGTAAATATTTGGGCTTATGATTATCACGCTAAATTTGAAGTTTTAGCGGAAGATAATGCTGAATCCATTGAAAGCGCAGTCCTTGACAAAATTGGAAAAAAGGATATAAAATGGGAGCCAACGGGAATGTTTAGAAACACTCCCCGAAGAATAACCTATGAGGAGGTTGTTGATGTTACAAGACCTATACAAACAAAAACGGTCCTTGGAGTTGAGGTGGCAGTCGGAGTATGAGCAAGAAGGTAAATATACTCTTAATATGGTCGAAATTGATAATGTTATTAAAGGCATTATTACTGAGATCAAACTCGAAGAATCTAAAATTGCTGATAGAGAAAATAAAATCAGGAATTCTGCCCCCGAAGTTTCTGTGGCTACTTAATAAATAAACGCCACATCGCTGAAATCGTAAATTTCCCTAAGGATCTCTTGCACTCTATTAAAATTTCATATATATTTTAATCACTATACAATTAATTAATTAGATCTAGACGCGTATAGTCGACGGCCTAGAGACTAGATCTACATTAACTAGGAGGATAATATGGCAAGATCAACGTTTAGTGGACCAGTAAGATCCCTAAGAGGATTCTTAGGAACAGGTCCAGAAATGAACACAGGTACAATCTCAGCAGGTACTGTTGATGGTGGTACTGATATAGCTGGTATTGATTTATACCAAGGTAAAGTAGTACAACTGGGAAATAACACAGTTATTTTTAATTTACCTGAAATCATTACGACAGCAACATCTGCAGTAGCAGGATCAGATGATCCAAACTCTGCAAACAGAGTTGGACTGATGTATACGTTTCTGTTAACTGCAAATCTATCAGGAGAAACTTTTACTTTGAATGCAGGAACTGCAGCAGGTAGAAGTAATGCTGATGTATTTCAAGGAACTGCTCAGTATGTTGATACTGGGGATAATTCTATGGAAGGATTTAATGCGGCAGGAGCTGATACTTTAACTTTGGACGGTAGTACACGAGGTGGACTAGGAGGTTCAATAGTTTATTGTAGAGCGGCTGCGGATGGCATTTGGCTTATCCACTGCGCTTTAAATGGTAACGGCACAATGGTTACCCCTTGGAGCTAATAGATAAATAAATTTTGTGAGCTCCTTCGGGAGCTTACAATAAGGAGATAAAATTATGGCAGGATATGATGTCGATGTAAAAGCAACACATCTCACAGCTGACGGAGCTATATTCGCTGGGCCCGCTAGGGTTCTTGGAATTTATTATTGTAGTGAAGGAGCGCTTGGTACTATTCTAATTAGAGATACTTCTCTAACTGGAACTATTGTAGCTACCTTTGATGTACCAGCAGGATCAGGAACAGCAGGTGAAGACACAGTTTACCAAATAGATATTCCAGGTAATGGAATCTATTGTCCTAACGGTGCTTATTGTGACCTTACTGGTGGTGTAGATAAAGTTACAATCTTCTACGGTTAGGAGGATTTGTGGCCAACACTACTTCTCAGTCATATACTTTTGACAAGACTCTTCCAATTGATGAAATTGTAGAAGAATCTTACGAACGTATCGGACTTCAAAACGTTTCTGGTTATCAATTAAAAACAGCCAAACGATCTTTAAATCTTTTATTTTCTGAATGGGCCAATAGAGGACTCCATTATTGGGAAATAGCTAATCAAGGTTTTACCTTAGTAGATGGACAAAATGTTTATACTACTTATCGATCCCCTCAAGATGGAGCTTCTAACGGATTAACAACAACTTTATCCGCAGGAATTAATGCATCTGTTACAGATATTCCTTTAACGGAAGTGAAAGATATGCCAGGGGCGGACCAAGGTGGAGGAACAATTACTATTAACTCTGAAACAATTAGGTACACAGCAAAATCTGCCGCAACAGGCGCAGCTAATCTAACCGGAGCTGTTCGTGGATCTAATAGCACTACGGCTGCTACTCACTCAAGTGCAGATGCAGTTACGCAACATGGGACAGGAATGGATGATGTATTAGAATGTAATTATAGAATTACTTCTACTGATATTGATTCGCCTATGACTGAAGTAAGTCGATCCCAGTACCAAGGCTATTCTAATAAAGCTGCAAAAGGAACTCCTACTTCTTTTTTTGTTCAAAGATTTATTGATAGAACAACTTTAACTTTATACCTAACTCCGGGTGCAGCAGAGGATGGAAATAAATTAAATATATATTATAACAGAAGAATTCAGGATGGTGGTGCTTATACTAATGCAGTTAATGTACCGTATAGATTTGCACCTTGCATGACCGCAGGATTAGCATTTTATTTATCACAAAAAAATGCTCCACAACGATCACAAGAAATGAAACTTTATTATGAGGATGAATTAGCTAGAGCCGTAAAAGAGGACGGCGATATTACAAGCACTTATATCGCTCCTAAGGTTTACTATCCTAATGCTTAATTATGACTACTTTTGCTTCAGGTAAACATGCATTAGCAATATCAGATAGATCTGGTTTAGCTTTTCCTTATTTAGAAATGGTAAGGGAATGGAATGGAGCCTGGGTTCATTATTCAGAATTTGAACCTAAACAACCTCAGTTACAACCTAAACCTACAAGTGCGGATCCACAAGCTTTACAAAGAGCTAGGCCGGCTAGAACAGAATTTGCAACAGAAGATTTCTTACCTAACAACCCTTTTTCCACAGCGAGTACAACAACTTTAACTTTTAGTTTTCCTTATGGTGGAATCTTAGTTGATGATCAAGTGCGATTTACAGCAGTTAAAGAAGCAGTCGGAGGAGTTTCAGTTCAAGCCTTAGAATTAAATACAACTTTAAACGGAGACATAACTTCTACAGCTACAACAGTTACTTTAGCGGATGCGAGTAGTTTTCCAAGCAGTGGATACATTGTTATTAGAAAAGTTCTAACAGGTGATGACGATCCATTATTGGTAGGAAAATTTCGTAATGAAACCATTCAATACACAGGAAAATCAAGTAATGATTTAACAGGATGTACACGAGGAACAGCTGCTCCTTATAGAGGATATACTCCTACTTCTACTACAGCTAGTGCCCATAGCAGCGGAGCTGAGGTTTTTGGATCTCATACAATTGTTTCAAGAGTTCCTACTACAGTTAAACAAGCTGGGGTACCATCCACAGTAACTCAATATAATAGCTTTACGTTGACTTTGCCTTCTGCTGCATCTACAACAGAGACAGGCGGTGGAATTAGTTGCGTAATAGGACCTGTTAATCAAAGGAGGGGATAATGATTAAATATTTAAAAAAATTATGGAAAAAATTTTTCGGAAAAACTTCTAAGGCACTCCCAGAAAATGTAGGAGAAGAAACAGTTAAGCCAACACCTAAACCAAAACCCACACAGTGTGGTACACACAAAAGATTTAAAAAAAGTTGTGCAAGTTGTCAGGAGGCTATTAAGTAATGGCCGGATATACACTCTCAGCATTAGAAACTGACATTAGAAATTATACTGAAGTAGATTCAAATGTATTAACTGGTGCTATTCTAGGTAGATTTATAGAAAATGCAGAATTTAGAATTTTTTATGATGTTCCAATTGATGCCTATAGATATACTAGCGAAGGAAATTTAGCTATTGATGATAATACAATAAATGTTCCTGGACTAGGTACAAAGGGACTTACTGGAACCGTATTTGTGCGAGGTTTAAAAGTTTTTAATAGTACTACTGCAAGCACTGGTCCTGGTGAATGGTTAATTAAAAAAGACCAGACTTATTTAACTGAATATGTTGACCGAGAAACAGGTCCTTCAGGAGGTCAAGCAGGCCAAGATGTAACAGGTTTTCCTAAGTATTATGCAATGTTTGGGGGTGCCACGGGCACTTCATCCACTACCTCAGGAGGCTTATATGTAGCGCCTACGCCAGATGCTAATTATATGTTTAGAATATATTATGATATGGTACCTCAAAGTTTAGTGACTAAAACATCTGGAAATTATATTAGTCAGTACTTTCCACAGGGCTTATTATATGCTACTTTAGTTGAAGCTTATGGATTTTTAAAAGGTCCTATGGATATGTTGACATTATACGAAAATAAATATAAACAAGAAGTACAAAAGTTTGCAGGAGTGCAAATTGGGAGACGAAGAAGAGACGATTATACTGACGGAACTGTTAGAATACCTGTCAACTCTCCGTCACCGTAATAGGAGAATAAAATTATGGCAATAGCATCAGTACTAACAAATACTTTTAAGGAAGAATTATTACAAGCCGGACATAACTTTAATGCATCCGGTGATACACCAGCAGGCGACGCTTTTAAAATTGCATTGTATGATGATAGCGCATCTATGGGAACGACAACAACTGTTTACAGCGCTAGTGACGAGGTTTCAGGAAGTGGCTATAGTGCTGGAGGAAATGCTCTAACGAACACTGGAACAGATAAAAGCACAGTAACGGCTTTTACAGATTTTTCAGATACATCATGGACATCAGCTTCTTTCACAGCAAGAGGATGTTTAATTTATAATACAGATGTACTAAGTGGTTTCACTACTAATAGATCAGTTTGCACCATTGATTTTGGAGGAAACAAAACAGTTTCATCTGGAACATTCACAATTCAATTCCCAGCTAACAACTCTAGCTCAGCGATCATAAGAATAACGTCGTAGGGAGGTAAATCCTTATGGCTAATTCTTGGGGAGAATCCGGAACAACCTGGGGACAGGGTGATTGGGGAAATCAAAATAATTACACTTTAACTTTAACTGGCCTATCCATGACGGGTAGCGTTGGTGAACTCGTTTCCGCGGCAGAACAAGGTTGGGGCAGAGATACATGGGGCAGTGAGCCTTGGGGCGACAGTTATAGTCCCGTTGTTGCTGTTACAGGCCTGCCTATGACAGGAGCTTTAGGAACCTTAGCTTATGCTCAAGCAGAAGACGGTTGGGGCAGAGATGAATGGGGTACTGGTAACTGGGGACAAAATACTACCACGGTTATACCAACTGGAATAGCTGCTACAGGTTCACTAGGAACACTTACCACAACTCAATTATCTATTGTCACACTTACAGGTATAGAAGCAACAGCAAGTCTAGGCACACCTACAATTAGCAGACTAGACATGATTTTTGATATCACCGGTCCGGCAGCCATGTCAGCAGGATTAGGAGTTCCAAATATTAACAATGGAGCAGATCATTCTCAAGGAGTAGGAAGTTTATTAGCGACAGGAAGTGTAGGTTCTCTTAGTCATGAGATGACGTATGGGTTAACTGGCATAGAAGGTACGTTGAGTCTAGGTACAGCAGTTGCCACTAATACTGAATTAATTGATGTTACTGGTATAGAAGCTACAGGATCCCTTGGTTCCCTTACTGTTGCTGACATGGCAATAGGATTAACTGGACTCGCTGGAACTATGTCATTAGGAACTACGACTGTTACCGATATGGCAATTGGAATTTCAGGATTTGAAATGAGTGGATCTTTAGGTTCTGGGGGAGTCTCTCCACTACATTATAAAAATGTTGACATAACTGGAAATACCTCTTATACATACGTAGAACACTCAGCTTAAGGAGGAGATTATGTCATCAAATTACACAGGTTTAGGCGTTCAACTTATGACAACTGGCGAAAAAGCCGGTACATGGGGGACGTTAACAAATACAAACTGGAATATCATGGAGCAGATTTCTGGTGGTTATACAACACAAGCAGTGACTGATGGAGCTGATACAGATTTATCTGTTTCTGATGGATCAACAGGTGCAACTCTTGCACATAGAATTATAGAATTAACAGGATCACTTTCAGCAGGTAGAAATGTAACTATTCCTTTAGACGTTCAACAATTTTATATAATCAAAAATGCAACTACGGGTTCACAAGTAGTAACATTTAAATATGTTTCAGGTAGTGGCGATAGTGTTGCCATTGCTAATGGAGATACAGTACTTGTTTACGCAACAGCGAATGATGTGACAAATCCAGATATAGTTGACACTGGTTTTGCAGATGGAGATGTAACTCTTACTGGAACACAGACTTTAACAAACAAAACTTTAACTTCACCAAAAATTGGCACTTCTATTTTAGATACGGGTGGCAATGAATTATTTATATTGACGGCTACAGGATCAGCTGTCAATGAGCTTACTTACGCTAATGCCGCGGCGTTAAATGATCCATCATTTACGGCTACTGGCGGCTCTACTAATATAGGTATTAATTTAGTACCAAAAGGGAGCGGTTCAGTACAAGCTGCTGGCTCACCTTTAGCGACAGTAGGAAAAGCTATTGCAATGGCAATGGTTTTCGGGTAATAACAACATAGGAGATAAATTATGGCAAACCCAAATATAGTAGCAGTAACAGGAATCACAGCTGGAACATTAGGATGGAATCTACCTACTGGTGGACTGGTTAATTTAATAGATCCTGATAGTGGCTATCTTTTAAAAATTAATAGAATCATGGTAGCAAATGTTGACGGCTCAAGTGCAGCGGACGTTGATGTAGCAATTGTAACAGCTTCACAAAGTTTTACAAACACAACAGTTACTGGAGCAGACGCAACAACTTATTTAGCAAAAACAATTTCAGTACCAGCAGATGCTTCTTTAGTAATTTCTGATACTCCTATTTATTTAAGAGAAGGGGATAACCTACAAGCTAACGCAAGTGCATCTGGGGACCTAGATCTTACAATCACGTTTGAATTATTGACAGACGCATAGGAGGTTTAGATTATGTCACAGCTCAGTCCTTTAGGTAGTGAAGCAGCTGCTCAATCTAGTAATGGCGGATTTAAAGGTACAACTAACGTCGTGCAGAAAGCAATACCTGGTGGCGAAACTAATTTTACCTCGGGAGGTACTTTCAATCCCGGTGGAACAATCCTCAATACATATTTAGAAGTCTTTCTAACCGGCGGCGGTGGAAACGCTGGTGGTGATGGAGCCGGAGGAGGAGGCGGAGGCGGTTTAATTTCGACACCGGCCACTTATCCTAATCCTAAATCTTCTGTTTCTGTAACTGTCGGTGGCGCTGGAGCAGCATCTGCTTTTGGTACTTTATCTGCTGTTGGCGGTGGCTCTGGTGGTGGTTATAATGGTTCAGGATCTCCAGGAGGTTCTGGTGGCGGAGGCGCACAATCTGGCTCAGCAGGAACTGCTACACAACCAGGTCGACCAGGAGATTCAGGTACATATGGTTTTGGTAATAACGGAGCCGCAGGCGGCGGAGGTTATGATAACGGTGGTGGCGGCGGTGGAGCACAAGCTGCAGGAAATTCTGCAGGTGGCACAGGTGGCTCTGGCGGAAGTGGTAAAGCTACTCCAGGAGGATTTTCAACTTACCCTGCTACTTTATCTGGTGGCGGCGGTGGCACTAAACACCCCGGTAACGGCGGTGGCGGCGGCAGCGGCGGTGGAGGCGCAGGCGGAAACGGCTGGGCCGGAACTGGACAAAACGGTCAAACTAACACTGGCGGTGGTGCAGGTGGAGGAGCAGTCGCAGGTAGCGGTGGTAGTGGTGGCTCTGGTAGAGTTATTGTAAGATACGTTGCAGTCCCCGATAATCCTGCTAATGGAGTTTACACAATGAATGATGTTTTCTATTATGAGACAGAGGATCTCTGGAATTAATCATGGCTCATTTTTCTGAAATAAGAACAGATAACAACAAAGTTTTAAGAACGGTAGTTATATCTAACGAAGATGTAGATGCTAATGGGGGAGAATTATCTGCTCAGGCTGAAACATTTGTATCTAATTTAACTCCTAAAGATTTAATATTAGCTGAACAATTTGGAGGAGTTGAAAATTATCCTTCAACTTATTGGAAACAATGTTCTATTAATAGTTCTTTTAGAGGAAGATATCCAGAAAACGGAGATATTTATAATTCTTCTGATGATAAATTTCATGAACCACAACCTTATCCTTCATGGGTAGTTAATGATAAATCTTCATCTCCTATGTATGATTATGCAGACTGGATGCCACCTCAAGGTTGGTTTAATGCAGAAGATCAGACTTATTACACAGAAACAATTGATGATGTAGTTACATATCCCCCTTGGAATAAAGAGTGGAATGAAGCAAGAGGTTTGTGGACTGGTAAAAAACAGAGTGGGAGTGCAGATCAAAATAATTACAAGTTTGATTATACAACTATGTCCTGGATTCTAGACAATTAAGTCTAGTTGATTTATATCAAATATGTCGTGGATTCTAGACAATTAAGTTTAGTCTGATATAAAGAAAGAAAGAAAAAATATGCTAGTTGAATATAAATATTGGTATTTTAAAAATGCTATACCAAAAAGAATTTGTAAGGAAATTGTTAAAGTTGCAGAAAATAAAACACCACAAATTGGCGTCACTAGCGGTTATAGCGCTGAAAAAGATTTACCTCAATTACAAGAAATAAGAGATTCAAATGTAGTTTGGCTAAATATTCCTTGGATATATAAATATATAAACCAATATTTTGATATTGCTAACGAAAAAGCAAACTGGAACTTTAGAACGACTGTATATGAAGATGCTCAATATACTTTGTATAATAAAGATCAATTTTATGACTGGCATACAGACGGTGGCGAGGTTGTAAATGATAGTGATGATATTAATTTTGAAAATACTATTAGAAAATTAAGCTGTTCTCTTTTATTAGAAGATCCTAAAAATTATAAAGGTGGTGATTTTAATTTTAAGTGGATAGATGGTAAAAATACTGTTGAGCATAAGGCTGAAGAATTAAATAGTGTAGGTTCTTTAGTAGTATTTCCTTCTTTTTTAACACACAAAGTTTCTCCAGTTACAGAAGGAACTAGAAAATCATTAGTTATTTGGAAAGTAGGTCCTACTTTTACATGAAGATAATAGGAGGCGTAAAACCAGTTACCTTTTCTTTTTTAGAAAAAGATATGTTAGTTATTAATTATCATAATGAAAAAGTGTTAAAAAGGATAGAAGATAAAATAAAAAATAATATCAACCCTGATATGTATAAAAAAACAAATGTTAGAGGAGGTATGACTAACTATAATTTTTTTGTTGAAGATAAAGATTTTCATACTTTATTGAATGATATTTCTTTTGTACTATTTAAGTTTGCAGATAAAAATGGTTTTGAAGGAGCCAATAAATTTAAAATTCTTGATGCATGGGGAAATATGTTAAGTAAAAATGAGTATGTAAGAAATCATTGGCACTTAAACAATAGCAATAAAATTAGAGCTACTCACATTTCTACTAATGTTTTTCTTGATAAGAAAGAACCGGGAACTTATTTTCCGAAATATAGAAAACAAATCAAGCCCCAAAGAGGTAAGATGATTGTGTTTCTTGCCAATGAAATGCATTTAGTCGATGTTTACAAGCAGGAAGAACCAAGATATACCCTTGCTTTTAATTTACAATGTAGAAAGGTTATGAATGATAAATCTTGATAAAGAAAAAATACACGTTATTAGAGATATTTATTCGAAAGAACTAATGAAATTTATATCCGACTATCTTTTCTTAAAAAGAAAAGTAGTAACTAGATTAATACAAGATAATCAAATTCCTAGAGCGGCAGAAGAGTGGGGAAAAATAGACGGTGATCCACAAGTTCCCAATACCTATTCACAGTACGCTGACATATGTGCTGAAACTTTATTAGAGAGAGGATCTGAAATTATTAAAGAAAAAACTGGCATGGAAGTAGTTCCCACGTATTCATATTTAAGAATATATAAACATGGTGATGCTTTAGAACGACATAAGGATAGATATTCATGTGAAATATCAGCAACACTTAATCTTTATAAAGATAAAGATTGGCCTATTTTTGCTGAATCATCAGGAAAACAGAATCAAGATGGAACACCTATTGAATTAGAACCCGGTGATTTAATGCTATATAAAGGCGAGGAGATAGAACATTGGAGAGAAGCTTTTTATGGCGAAAATTATATACAAGTTTTTTTACATTATAATAAAAAAGGATCACCAAGAGCAGAAGAAAATAAGTTTGATAGAAGAGAGTTTTTAGGACTACCGTCTTACTATAGAAAATAACTCTGATTTGACTTGAGAAAATAGTCCTATCTGATATAGTAAGCTTGTAGGGGGAGACTCCACCAATCACCCTCCCCTTACTTTAACCATTTGAATTTCCTATGGATCTGATATAAACCTTATAAACAGGATTTTTTCTATGCTACAAAAGGTTAATTTTTTACCAGGATTTAATAAACAAGTTACTGCTACCGGGGCAGAAGGCCAGTGGACAGGCGGTGATTACGTTCGTTTTAGATATGGTACCCCTGAAAAAATAGGGGGATGGGCTCAATTAGGTGGCGATAATCTGACGGGAGCTGCAAGAGCCCTCCATCATTTTGATGATAATGCAGGTGTTAAATATGCTGCCATAGGAACCAATAGAATTTTATACGTCTACTCCGGGGGACAATATACCGATATTCATCCCATTGATAAGACCATTGCAGGTTGTGATTTTTCTACAACTGCAAGTCAACCTACCGTTACAATAACTTTTCCTTCGGTGCATGGTATGTCCGAAGATGATATTGTTTTATTAGATACAGTTACCGCGCCTCCGGGCTCAGGCTACAACGATGCAGATTTTGAAGATAAAAAATTTATGGCAACGTCCATTCCTTCCGCAACAACTATTACAATTACCATGGATGCTAATGCATCAGGAACCACTCTTAATGTAGGAAGCGCCCGAGCCCAAACTTATTACACAGTGGGTCCCGCTCAAGAACTTGGAGGATATGGTTTTGGTACTGGTCAATGGTCAGGAACCGCTTCCGGTCCAGCGACTACTACGTTAGGCGCTAACATTGCAGATGTCAGTACAACAAATATTACTCTTACCAGTTCGGCAGCCTTTCCTTCTTCAGGAGAAATTAGAGTAGGAACAGAAGATATTAGTTATGCCGCTAATGATATAGCCACAGGAATTCTTAGTGGAGGAGCAAGAGGAGTGAACGGAACCACAGCACAAGACAGTTCAAGTTCCCCTTCTACTCACAGTTCTGGGGATAGTGTAACTGATATTTCGGATTATGTTGGCTGGGGGGAGTCTTCTACAGCTGAAGTAACCCTGGAGCCAGGTCTATGGGTTCTAGATAATTATGGAACTAAACTCATTGCTCTTATTTATAATGGCAAATGTTTTGAATGGGATTCAGGAGTAGCTAATCCAACGGCGAATCGTGCCACAGTAGTTTCAGGAGCACCAACAGCTTCAAGACACGTATTAGTTTCACCCGTTGATCGTCACTTAATTTTTTTAGGAACCGAAACAACTATTGGAACTATTTCTACACAAGACGATATGTTTATCCGATGGTCCGATCAAGAAAGTACAAGCGACTATACTCCAACTGCAGTAAATACAGCAGGGACTCAGCGACTAGCGAATGGTTCTAAAATTATGGGAGCCATTAGAGGTCGGGACGCTATTTATATTTGGTCAGATTCAGCTATCTTCTTAATGCGTTTTGTAGGTCAGCCCTTTACCTTTTCTTTTGAACAAGTTGGAACGAACTGTGGACTCATTGGTAAAAATGCATGCATAGAAGTGGATGGTACTGCTTTCTGGATGTCAGAAAATGGATTCTTTCAATACGCAGGCCAGCTTCAATCGATGCCGTGCCTAGTTGAAGATTATGTTTTTGATGATCTCAATAGTACGTCTAGAAATTTAATTAATTGTGGACTTAATAATTTATTTGGAGAAGTGGACTGGTTTTATTGTAGCGCAGCTTCTAATGTTGTAGATCGGGTAGTAACCTATAATTATTTAGAATCAGGGATGCTTAAAAAACCTATATGGTATACTGGCTCATTACCTAGAACCGCATGGGAAGATTCTGCTATCTACGCTAAGCCCCACGCTTGTTATTATACTACAGCTGATAACTCTTCTTTTGATGTTGTAGGTAACACGGATGGAATTACTGTCTACTATGAACATGAAACAGGGACTGATCAAGTTGCGGCAGGAGGAGCAGTAACCGCTGTCTTAGCGGAAATTACTTCAGGCGATTTTGATATTACACAGAAAAGAGCAGCACAAGGACAGCTTCTAGGAGCGCCCGATATTAGAGGAGATGGAGAATACCTGATGAAGATTAGAAGATTTCTCCCTGACTTTATTACTCAAACAGGAGACACGAGAATCACTTTAATGTTGAGAGATTTTCCTAATAATGCCGCTGCAAGTTCTTCATTAGGACCCTTTACAATCACAAGTTCCACTGATAAGGTGGATACACGCGCGCGTGCTAGAGGCATTGCGCTTAAAATAGAAAACACCGCAGTTTCCCAAGACTGGAAGCTGGGAACATTTAGACTGGACATACAACCAGACGGGAGAAGATAATGGCAGAATGGTACGATAACATCACTGACATGAGAGGGTACAATAATATGACCGGTACTCAAGCGTGGCCAGAATACAATAAAAATTTATTCAGCAATACGGGCATAGGACGTTTTGATCCACGAAACATGATACGTCCTGACAATTTAACACAGGATATGGGCGCAAATAATTATGTGGCGCCACCACCACAATTAAATACTTTAGACCCTAACTGGCAACATCAATTGCAAATGCAAAAATTACCTCCTCGTGGAAACATTGATAATAGTTGGATGAGTAATTTAAAAAATAAATTCTCAGGCATCACTACTCCTATGCTAGCGTTTCTACAGTCACAAAGAAACACTCCAGAAGAAAACTTTGGGCTGGACTATTATTCTGGATCGTTAAAAGATGGGCGTGTTAATCGTAACCCAGCATTCAACTTACATGGTGATATGAACGTAGCGTCAGGTTTTGGTGCCGGATTAGGTGCAGCAGGACAAAAAAGAATAGATAAGATTAAAGAGACTATTGCTAATCTTCCAGAACAATGGTCAAATCTAGCAACAGGAACAGAAGAGGAGCAAGCTCAATATGCTGCAAAACTGGCAGCTCATAAAGAGAAACTAAGACAGTTTACGATACAAAATCAAAGATATAAAACGGCTCTGGCTGGAAAAGGTGGTCCTGAAGAAATTAAAGAAAAGATTACTGAGACTATAACACCAAAAATTATACATCACCAAGGTGATGGTAACAAAGGTGGTGGCGGATATCAGGATCAAGGTGGATACAGCACACAAGGAGGATTCACTGGTAAAGCAGATCCTGCTAGCGGTGGTGTAAGAGGACATCATGGAGACTGGGCCGACGGTGGAAGAATAGGCTATCGAGATGGAGAATTTGTAGATGAAGATATTAATATCCAAGGCCCGGGTTTTGATGTCAATGAAAATATTGAAATGGCAGAAGGACCAAGTCCTTTTGAAATGAGAATACAAGAATTAATAGACGAAGGTTTGTCTTGGCAGGAAGCTTATACCATAGCTGCAAACGAATTCGGCATGGCCGAAGGAGGAGATGAACTTGTCAGTGAAGAAGGAATAGCGAGTCTTGTTTAATGGCAAAAATCACTCAGGCTTTAACGCGTGCAAGTAAGGACTACGATCAAACAAATTTACAGGCTTTAATTAGAGACTTGGACGCAGTTATCAATAAACTAAACACAAGTTTTCAAGAAGAAATGAAAGAGGAGATAGAAGCTATGGGCTTCTTTGTTGAATAATGGCTGTTGTTAATCAATATAAAATGTATGGAGTCACAAGCACGTCAGCCGAAGGCCCAATTAAATTCTTTGGTACTGATCCTGTTACATCGGAGCAACTTCCCCTAATTAATGAGACATATATAGTTAAGTCCTTACATGTAACGAATAAGTCAGGAGGGAATACACCTACAGTTACCATTACCAATAATGGTTTTCAGGTTATTAATACCCAAACTTTAACTGCTGCAACGAGTGTGGAAATTTTATCGAATCCCATGGTAGTTGAAGGTAATACAGTTCTTTCATATACAACAGCAGGAACCGTTAGCGATGGGGTAGACATTACAATTAGTTATTTAAACATTAAAAAAGAGGTTACACGATAATGCATCTTAAACCAGCTAAAGTGACAACAACAATAAGTAACAAGCACACTGGAGAAAAATATAAGACCGAAGAAGAGTGGAAAGCTAAGGGAATTGAGGAAAAAGACATCCGAAGAGATGTCCATGTCCTGATGCCAAAGCTTGATTTATTTGGTAAAACAAAGTAGGTTTAAAATTTAGGCAAAATTATGACAAACACACCCAGACAACAATATGGATTAGGAAGCTTTGTTAAAAAGATAGGCAAAGGTCTTAAGAAAGTAGCCAAAAGTCCTATAGGAAAAGCAGCTTTATTAGGCGGTGGCTTATGGGGTCTTGGCAAAATGGGTGGCATTGGTTCCAGCGGCATCGGCAAAAACTGGTGGAGCAAAGGTATTGGCCTTGCAAAACGTGGAATAATGGGAACACCTTTTTCAAAAGGTCCAAGAGGTGTCCAAGCAGGTACAACCGGTGGACTATGGAATTGGATTAAAGGTAATCCGGGAAAATCAGCAATGTTAGGTTTAGGTGCAGCTGGAATGGCAGCACCTTTTTTCGCAAAAGATGATGAAGAAGAAGACGAAATACAGGACTGGACTATACCTTCGGCTGCTATAGGTGGTTTATGGGACAGAACAAAAGATTATTACAAAACAGGGCGAACCGGTAGTAACCTAGCATTTATGCCGGACAAACAATTCGTTAACCCTAATTTCTACGCTGCCCAAGGTGGCATCGCACGATTAGCGAACGGCGGTAATCCGGCGGAAGCTCAAGCAGAACAAATGCTAAAAATGGAATATCAAAAGTATCGTAACCAAGGTGGTACGATGTCTTATCAACAATTTAAAATGGCAGTCTTACAACAGGCTCAATCTCAAGGGCCCATGGCTCAGGGACAACCTCAAAGAGGAGGATATCAAGGTGGAGAATTAGTAGAAGATGCATCCATGATGGCTGCAACACCAGCAGGTATGATGGAAGAAAATGTTGAAGAGGTTACTGGAGAACCTACAAGAGAACAACTTGAAGTTCTTGCAATGGAAATTTTCCAATTAAGATTAGAAGAATTAGATGAAGAACAATTAATGGTTGTCTATCAGGCAGCCATGGAACAACAACCGAGAGAAGAAGAAATGCAAGAAGAGATTGCATTTAATCCTCAAATGGCAGCACCTCAAATGGCAGCTAATGGTGGAAGAATAGGATTAGCTAACGGCGGAGTACTAAACTCTCATGTTCCTGGATATACAACACCTCCTGGCTATAACAGATTTGATTACCCAAGCGGAGGCGTTCGAGTTCGAAGAGCCGAAGGTGGACTCATGGACCTTGGCGGTATGGAAAAAGATTATAGACAAGAGGGAGGTTTTGTGCCATTAGGAGGAGAGGAACGAGCAGATGATGTCCCTGCAAGATTAAGTAAAAACGAATTTGTATTTACAGCGGATGCTGTAAGAGCTGCCGGCGGTGGAGACATCGACAAGGGAGCAGAGGTCATGGAAAATGTCATGAACAATTTAGAAGCAGGCGGAGAAATATCTGAAGAGTCTCAAGGCGGTGGAGGAGAAGAAATGATCTCCGAAGAAGAAATAATTGAAGCACCTAATGGTGCACAAGAAATGTACGACCAACAAGCAATGTTACAATCGAGGATAGCATAATGGCATTACCAGGATATTTAGAAGACACAGCAAAAGATTTCGCAACGCAGTCGACAGCGGCTTATAAAACAGAACTCCAACCCTCTACATTTATGGGGCCGCAATTTGTTGCAGGCGAAGATCCTTTACAAACATCCGCCATTGCTAGGGCCCAACAAGGTGTCGGAGCTTATGAACCGTATCTACAAGCAGCTCAAGCAAATGTTGGAGCAGCAGGAACTGCGCAAGCAGGTCTAGGAGCATTGAGCGGTCCAACAGCTTACCAACCTTTCATGTCACCATACCAACAAGATGTGATTGATACATCCTTAGCCGCGTTCGATAAGCAAGCGTTACAGCAACAACAAGCTTTAAGAGATCAAGCACTCGGAGTACCTGGTGCCTTCGGCGGAGGACGTGAAGGCGTTCAACAAGCTGAGTACATGGCAGGAAGTGATTTAAATAGAGCAGCCCTTGAAGCACAAATGCGACAACAGAATTTTCAACAAGCTCAACAAGGAGCACAAACAGCTTTCGGCCAACAACAAGCTATTGGAGCCGGTCAATTGGGATTAGGACAAGCTCAAATGGGTCTAGGTAATTATGCAATGTCAGGAATTGGCCAGGGCGTCGGAGCTTTAGGACAAGCTGGAAGTTTAAGACAAGGACAAGAACAAGCAAGATTAAACGCAGAACAACAAATGAAACAAGCACAAGCATATGAACCTTACGGTCGACTTAGTGCATGGGGTCAAGGACTTACCGGTCTTGCCGGCGGAGTCGGAGCAGCACAGTACCAACAACCTCAACAAGCAAGTCCCTGGTCTTCAGCTTTAAGTACAGCTTTAGGAGTGGGAGGCTTGTATCAAAAAATGTTCCACCCACAACCTCTACTTGGAAAAATATAATAATGAAAACTTTATCTAGACCAATGTTTAACATGGGCGGTCCCATTAAACAGGGA
>Ga0080013_1001804_pt1 | contig 27164 bp, 28 predicted proteins | sample ETNvirenome_6_85_FD_69236 | JGI IMG/M metagenome (GOLD analysis project Ga0080013, IMG submission 69236) | Marine viral communities from the Pacific Ocean - ETNP_6_85 (SPADES assembly) (version 2) | ecosystem: Environmental > Aquatic > Marine > Oceanic | place: Pacific Ocean | collected 2013-06-19 | reverse complement strand
ATTCATTAACCCATCTCCGGAGAGCCGCGGCTCTAAACTGCCCCCCTTTAAGCCCTTCAAAATTAGCCAGCACTTCTTCTGCAGAAGCCTCTGGGATAATGATTTCTCCCGTCAATGTTTCACCCGCTTCTAATTCAGCCGCTAAGTCAAGTGGCAGTTGCTCAAATGTGTCTAGATCAAAGTCTGCCATATTTTCTGCGGTCGGGACTCCGGGTACTCTGCCCGGGCCAGGGGCCACAGGAGACTCTACCATCAAATGAGGTTGCTCAACTGCTTCTCGCTGGGTTGGCTGTTGGGTTTCTTCAGTCCCTAACTGAATCTTTTTAACTTCATTTAACACAGGTTGAGAGTTGTAGGATTTACGGGAGAGGGCCGATAGAGTTACCTCCATCACATCTTCTCCAGTTGCAACATCCTGCAGTATAAACTTAAACCCAGCGGCTTTCTTGGAGATTATAAATACCTGATCTGGAGAGGGCTCGAACCCTTCTTTCAGGATAGTGACAGATGTAACTGATTCCTCAGCCCCGAAGGTTTCTTGAGCAATTATCTCTGCATCCCTTTTTGTTGGAACTGTTGCAACCCAATCATCAATCCCAGTAGGGGCAAAAATATCATATTCTTGATCAAGAGGAAACTGTTCGAGTCGCCACTCCCCCTTGTCTGGAGCATCTTCGTCATCTTGCCTCTCTATTCTAAATCTTCTCGCTCCTACAGAGCCTTCATACAATCCAGCTCTTACCCTCTTAACCTTGAAGGGAGCGGCTTCGTCAACAAGCAAAGAGTAAGTAACCTTTCCTGTGAGCCTGTTCTTCTCTCTGCCTAGAACAGTACCAGCTAATCTTACAGCACCACCAACCTCAACCTCTTCAGGAGTGAGGCTCTTTTCTTTTTTGTTGATAGTTTCTTCAACAGAAAGGATATAAGTCCCCGAGGGGTCCCACGTGATGTCTTGCTCAAACGGCCCTTCGGTGATCTGACGTCTTTTGATCTCCGCTCGTTTCAGTTCAAAGATTTCACCAACAGTTAACCGCTCTGGCTGTGTCCTTCCCCTTCGGAGATAGAGGGCCAGACGATCAGGAACAGGGAACTGAGAAAGGAGCAACTCTTCTGCTTTAAATTCTTTTCCCGGCAACGTATCTAAAATGATCTTGCCATTCTTTATTGACCTGACGGTGTGAGAAGAAATCCCCCTTTCTGAAGCAAGTTCTGGAGGAATGCCAAATTTTCTTTGCAATAACTCTATAACCGGCAGATCAAGATGACTCCTAATATAAACTTTAGAGCCAACCTCTATTGTCTCTGGTTGGATATAATGAACAACACCATCGACAACTCTTAGATTAGGATCGCTTACCCTCTGAAGGAAAGAGGAACTGCTTTCTCTCCCATGAATAATATTGTCGTCAATCCCGGAAGCGAGATCAGCATTTGATACTGGTACTTTATAGGGATCGAGAATATTGTCAGCAGCCTTGTCCATAGACAGGACGTCTTCTTTGCGGAAGGTATGTACTTTCCCCTCAGTATCTGTGAATTCTATGGATTCGTCTTGAATCTTATTCCATCCCGGATAAGCCCCTAACGTTGGCTCAAAATCAATTTCAAGCTGTTTAACGGTATCATCAACCTCATAGACGGAGGGTAGATATCCTGTTATTCGACCGGTTAATGGTCTACCCGGTACACCCTTCATTTCAGGACTCGTCCTCCAGCGTCCTGGGATATATGGAACTTTTAAGGTTATCGTCATGTCTTCTGATTGATGAACCCAATTCTCCCTAAAGAGCTGCTGCTCCTCAGGAGACAATGTATCAAAAACTTCGGAAAACGCTCTTTCATCGCCTCTTCGTTGGTCTACTGCAGTTCTTCTTTCGAGAACATACCCGCCTAACGCCTTGTCGCGCTTCATGAACTTTCTTAATGGGGCTGGAATTTCTTTTTTAAATTCTTCAAGCTTTGCGGCCCTTTCTTCCCCGTTAAGGTTGGCAAGGTCTCCTTTGAAGGCTCTCTCCTTTTTCCCGACCCAGACCTTTGATAATTCAGGTGGCGAACCAAACCCTATCTTACTTCCGCCAAAAGCAAGCTGATGAGAAGGAACATCCTTATATAATATATGCCCAGTCCCTTCTCTCAAATGATCCGCAACGTATGCTATATTCTCATTTGACATCCGAACAACTCGCTGTCTTCCTTTCTCTTCGACAACGATGTAGCCCTTCATGGGAAGGTTGTATCGCAAGTAAATACGGATTAAGGCTTCTCTTATTTCCTCTGTTTCTTTTTTATTTTTCCCGGCCCAATTATTAGTGGGGCTTCTATGTAGAATATTATACTTAACCCGAAGGTAATCCAGATCGGCAGCAATCATCTTGCTGAGATTCAAATCAAACTCTTGCACCCCAAGAAGCTGATCTTTCTCATCGTAAGCCAGCATTAAGCCGGTTTTTTGTGTGTCCGTTTTCCTTACTGCAATTGGACGATCTCTTCCAGATATAGGCACCATCAACCCGAGTTCTGTGTCTATACTCCTAGCTGTTTCCTCTGCGAACAAAGGAGAAACTACTTTATCCAGAGCCCAACCTTCGGTTTCAAAGTCCCCTTCTTTAACCTCAACCTTTCTTGGCTTTAGAATATAGCGCCCACTTAACGAAACGTGAACCGGGGTGAGGTCTTTCTTTTCTGCCTCTGACAAATCTCTGCCAGCTTTTTCTTCTGCCTTCTTTATAAGCCTTTCATGTATCTTTTTCTTGACGGCTTTTATCTCGTCCGGCTCTTTGTTTACAGCCTTCACCCGTTTAATTAGGTCCTCAATAAACTTTTTAGAGGTTCTTTTCTGAGGGTCCCACTCAAGACGCTCGGGGTCTTTAGGATTAACTAAACGTAACTGGGGAACATTTTTCTTTCTTTTTTCGTTATCCTTCCTAATTTGTTCATTAATGGCTCGAAGCCCAAAGGGGGCTTGCTTTCCTTTGCCTGGATGCCCATTGATAAAGTTTATAATTTGTGTAACGTATTTCTCAGTAGCCGTCTTTGTGTCGGTGAGTTCTCCGTACCATATTTCTGAATCCTTTTCTGGAAGCGGGGGAGGCTCAGGGATAACGCTAAACGGATCAGCTAGGTACTGAGTGCCAAAGAATTGTCCTATGAACATTCCTTCCCCTGATCGTGGCGCATCATCAGGAACCCAAATCCCTCCTAACTGTTTAAATGCAACCCCCCAGTCCCTGAGGAGATGAAAGAGATCGTACATCGTCTGCTCGGCAGCTTTAAGGGCTTTTGCAGCTCCCCACTTTTCAGAAACCCCTTCCTCTTTTATTCTTTCCGCTTCTGCAGCAGCTTCATCTTCTTTTTTCTGTCTAGCGGCTTCTTCTTCCCTTTTCTTGTCTTCTGCAATGGCTTCCTGTTCTGCGGCTAAAGCTTCTCCCTCTTCACGTTGAACGTCTTCGAGTTTAGCCCCTTCTTGGGACGCATCAATATCTTCTTCGACAGCTTCAGCCTGCGCTCTGTCAACACCTATGAAGTCATAAACTGCCCGAATAATATCATCAGTTTTTGCGTTAAACCCTCTAGCAATTCCAAGGTCTTTTCCGGTTATCCCTAGTTCCTTAAGCTTATCTTTTAATCTTCCTTTTGCTCCTGGAGATTCTAAATCAAGTTCGTCAAGGGCTGATGCAATTTCCTCTCTTCTTCCTTCAAGTTCTTGTTCTTTAGCTTCAAGCTCTTCTGCCTCTTGAGCCTCTTGTTCTTCAGCCTCCTTTTTCGCTTGATCCTCCTGCTCTTTCTTCTCTCTCTGCCGTTGGGCTTCTATCTTTGCTCCTCGTCTTCGAGCTGTAGTTAACCTGTATAGACCAATAGCCCTCTTCGCCTTACTAAAGTCCCCCTTTGCAACGGCTTCTTTTACTACCTCATATAAGAGGGTTGAGCCAGTCGAACTCTCTTTGTATGTTACTTCCCCAGGTCTCGGCTCGGAACGACGCGTAACCTTTTGGTTTGTGCCCATTGAAGGCTGTGACGTATTTATGGAGTCAAGAATTTCCTCAATAGTCTGTCCATCCTTTGTTCTTCCGCCGCCCATCTCCACCTGATCCTGCCTAGCCGCCTCCAGAGCGAGAACATCCAGCCTGAGAAGCTCAATATCCAGGGAGTTCATTATTCTGTTAAAGCCGTCAGACCCAAACTCTTCCTTGGCGAGTTCCTTGTGAAGGTTATCAACAACTTTTGCCTGACGATCATAAGCATCATCCAGGTCTTTCATTTCCCTTGTGGAGCCTCTGGCTGGGGGGTCGAACCCTTCCGGAGGAGTGATGGGTAATCCCCTCTGTCGCTGCATCCAGATCGGCATCGTTATGCGACCAAAACCAGGGCGACGATCAGTGGTTACTCGACTCCTTCCTCTTCCCTCTGGATCATACTGCCTTAAACGGCTTTGCGCTTGATCTGACCCATCTGTTTCAGTGTTTAATGTCTGTTCAGCTTCCTCAGTTGTTCGGTCTCTTCCTACGACGTATCCTGGGTCTTCTACCGTGTGTCGCCTTCTTGGATGCCCAACTCTAGGGCCACCCGGCTCTCGTGCGGCTCTTTCCTGAGCAGCGGCAGCTTCTGACTCTTGGGCCATCTGCAGACGAACTAATCTCTCCCATTCCTGTTGTGGATGCGCGCCTTCCCGAGCACCAGCACGAATTTCTGGGGATAGTCCTGCAAGAGCCGCTCTGGCTAATTGATTAGTTTGTTGAGTAGTAGATTCCTCGGACGAGTCATCTAAGGGAGGAGTGGGTCGTCTCGGACGAGCACCACCAGCAGCCCCACCAGCAAATGGGCCTAAAACGAAACCAACCACAGCACCGGCTGCAGCTGATTCTCTAAATTCTTGACTGGAAAGTATTTTATTAAAATCTATATTTCTGTCGGCAGCGTACTCGACAGTGATTTGTTCTATAATGTTCTGGAATGATTCAGTACTTCCTTCTGTTACTGAAGTCTCCATCGCTCCTACAACGGCCCTCTTCCAGCGAGGGCTCGTTATCTTTTTACCTACATAGGCTCCATAATCCGCGCCTCGCCCCATCCTTTTCAAGACTTTGGCAAAGGGCAGTCTTTCGAGAAACGCAATAGGAATGCCAGCAGCTAGAGCTGCGGTGAGGTGGGTGTCTCCAGTTTCAGCCAGCGCTGAACTATATACTTCCGCGGCACCTAATAGGTAACTGGTCCACAAAAAAGAAGCAGAGGCAGCAGCGGGGCCACCTACAAGGCCAGCAACAGCAGAAACACCAAACTGACCCATAAGTTGTGGAGCTTGTTTTGCGAGAGTATACATACCCCATTGCAAGGTCCCACCAACGCTGTCGACATCATCAACTCGGGTCGGGATATCAACTCGACTTTCCCTGGCTGCAATATCTGCACTGCCGCTTAATGAGGCTTGATAAGAATTCCAGTCCCAAGTGTCGGCGAGATCGTTTGCTCCAAGGGCTCGTAAAAGCTTAGACCCTACCGCTTCACCACCCCTCCCGAACATCTGTCCAATCTGGGATAGCCCAATACCAAACCCGGTTCCAATATCACCCCATGCGCCTTGCTCATCGAATACAGGAGGAGCATCTTCTGGAGCAGCCGGGGCTCTAGGGGGCTCTCTATACGTCCCAATTATTGGAGGGGGCGTATATTTTGGGGGATTAAATACCGCCATTAATAATCCATTCCGGAAGGCTGTACCCCAAACAAATCTTGAAAAGCCTGTTGAAAAGCTAGTCTTTCAGTCTCGCTCAATTCTATTTCTCCTAGTATTTGAGTAAATGTTTTTTGAGCAAAATCCCCTGTTGGGAACTGTTGCAGAAGAGCAGTAATTATTTCTGTAGCATCCTGATAAGCTTCTTCGGTGCTTCTTTCACCGCCTCGCTCCATAGCGGAAATCATCCCACTAACCCCTCTTGGGGCTTTGGCTGCACTTTCTCTAGCTCCTTTATTTTCCGCTCTTTCACGAGCTCTCTTTTCTGCCTCAGAAACAAATTGAGTATCATGCAGCCATCTATCCCTAGAACGAGCCATCATTTCGCCACGAGGAGTCATGCTGGAGTACTTTTCTCCTCCGGAACTTATATCTCCTTTACCAGGGTCAGCTTGCCTTAACCCATGTCCTTCCCATTCCATTTTATCCAACTCATAAGCATCAGGAAGCTCACGTGGATTAGCTGCCGCATTAAATTCACCCATGCGAATCCGCTTTCGAGCATCCTTTGAAAGAGCCTTAAGCTTAACCCTAAGGGTCTTTTTGGTTTGCTGCCAAAGTTCATCGCTCATATGAGACTGTTCTTTTATGTAGTCAGGATCAAGATCAAAGTTTTCTTTTTTTGCTTCCTGAGCTTTGAAAGCATCAGCACGATACCCATTTATTGTCGCTCTGTACCCCTCGAAATCAACCTCTTCCCCTGAATGAAGCTTTTCAAGCATTGCATCAAGCTGAGTATCCGATGTCCCTTCAATGGCAGAATCAATAGCATTATCCATAGAGATTCCAAACTTCGCTTCTTCCTCGGCTATCTCATCCACATCGGGCATTTTTTCGCGTATAAATTTAATGCTATGTGCGCGCAAGTACTGCTCTTTAGCATCTTGCGATATTTCCCACAACCTCTCCATCTCCTCTTTCATATCCGCGAGTTGTTCTTGGGAGAGGCCTCCTGCTACTGGCAGCCCACTAGTGTCTGTACTAGTGTCTGTATTGTGCTTGTAATACTGCTTCGATAGAACCTTCCAGTTATCACGAGCATTCTCGTATACCTTCCCCAAGGCTCCTTGGGCACCCTTTAATGTAGCTGCAGACGTTTCTCTTCCAATCTTTTCGCCCAAAAGCTTTTCTGAGTAAAGACGGTCTTTTCTTTTTTCATCTGCGGCATACAGCCTGTCAGCCGCTGTTTGTTCCTGTTGGTAAAGAAGACCCCCTATTAACCGGCCACTGGCCTTTACGTCTTCTCCAAGTCCTGTAAAAGCTTTAGCCCAGTTTAATGTCTGTTCAGCTTCATTCGCCATTAGGAACCTCCTCTTCATTGACTCTCATTCCCATTTTCCTGGCAACCCTTTCCTCTGGATACTTGTCCCTCAAGATATTTTGAGCCATCTGCATTGGCTGTTGAGGATCAAGTCCTGGGTCTCCAAGCTCTCCGTATTTCTGAACAGCGTATATCAAGGCTTCTCCCTGTTCTTTCTGCTGTTGATCTTCAGATTTAGTTTTCATGATTCCTTCATGATCCGCCACTTCGGCTAGAGCATTGATAACTTCGTTAGCAATCCCAATAAGAATATCCCGGGAAACTTCAACCCCTCCTTTTGAGGCGGCTTGAACCTCACGGTTAACCATCTGTCCAGCTATATGCCCCATAGCCTCAGGCAAATTGCTTTGACCATCCCTTAGCTTCTTAACTATTGTCTCGTATCCAGTATCCCATATAAAGTCTAGGATTTGCCCTAGAATCATATCAACCTGCCCTTCTTCTTCTGGAGTAATTTCTGGCATCTCATCAACAGGCTCCGGACCCATAACATCTTCCATAGCCGTACCGTCTTCCCCTACCATTCTTCCGGGCGGGATGTCCATAGGACGAGCAACAGATTTTACTGCCATTACGATAACCTCGTTGTATCAGTGGTTCCCATGCCAATCAATCCGGGGCCGGAACGATTAAGCATAGAAGGCCCACGTGCTTGAGCAACCGCTTGGAGTTGTGAGGCATTCGCCTGAGAGGGCTGTCTTCCAAATCCTGGCTCCTGGCGAACTCCTGAAACTTGACTGAGAGTCGGCCCCTGTCTCCAAAAATTAGAAGTCTTAGGAAGATCACTTGGGCTAGTTGTTCCTGGTTTAAATCCGGCAAACGTATGCTGAACTTCAAATTGGTGCTTGGCTTCTTCAAATTGCTGTTGTGCAAGAGCGTATTCAAGATCGAATTGTCTTTGGGATTCTTTAAAGGCTTTTTCTGCAGCTGCGGCTTCTAACTCTGGCGTGTTGTCCATTAAATTTCCAACAAAACTCAAGCCAGCCCCAAATATTTGACTGGCCCCAAGCAACGCCATTGCGGGGGAGTCAGAGACAGCCTTAGAGATAAAGCCTGTGATTCCCGACTGAGGAGAAAGGCCAGCACCAGCAATAGCATCACCCCCTCCTGCTCTACCCAGAGAGCCAAAAAGCTCCGGACCTCCATGACCAGGAACCCTTGCTAAAGAACCAGCCAAACCTGTTGTGGGGCCAGCCTTCGTGGCGCTTGTTCCAAATATCTTACCCATTCCTCCCGTGATAGAGCTTCCTATTTGAGAAGCTCCTGAAGTAAAATTACCCCACGAGAACATGTTTCCTGTAGACCCGGCAAGCGAAGAGCCGAAAGCGGCAGTGCCAGCATATAGGGCAGCAGCGAGTAGCAAAGTAGGGCCTGCTTTCTTGACTATTTTCTTAACGCCTTTCCCTACCTTTCTTACAACTTTTCCTATTGATTTAACAACACTTCCCATATATCACTCCTGCGGGAGAACAAAGCTGTCTCCAACCTTGACTGCCCCCATTCTTTCGTAAAGTTTTCGAGTACGTTCAGAATCACCTATCCCTGAATTGATACCGAGCATAATTTCTTTAACACCACGATTCTCTTTAGCCCATGTGATGAACCTTCTCATCATCCGGGCTCCCCATCCAGTTCCCTGTTCAGTTACATAAAAGAACAGATCAGAAGCCTGTTTCTTTCTTGAATACCAGAGCTGGTGGGTAACCCCTATAAAGACTCCTTCTATAATTTCATTCAGTTCCACGACTAAAACGAAATGCTCCGCAGATAGAATGCAAATCTGCATATTCTTTCTTAATGTTTTAGCGTCTAATGGGACAATGTTAGATACAGACTTCTGGTGAGCTTCCTTGACCACCTTCATTATCCCGGAGACATCCTTGTACTCCGCTTTTCTTATCATTTAACCCAGTTTTGGAAGGGCTCCCATTGTCCAATCTATGGCTCCAGGGTCCATCCCTGGCATTGTTCCAAGACCGAATATCCAATCACCATACTTCCCCCAGGCCTGATGAGATTGAATCATCTTGTTTAATTTAAAATTTAGAGCCCCAGCTAATTTTTGCTGCATCTGCTCGTAGTAATATGTATTAGCTGCAGACTTTTGCTGATTTGTCCAGTCTGTATTATAATACAGATTCGTTTGAAGAGCATTCACTTCTGCTTGCGCTATTGGAATCGCCACTTCTAATATAGCATTCATGACCGCTTCATCAGCAATAGAACTATTTACCATTCCACGCTTTGCCATTGCTTGCAAGGCTTTCGTCCTTGCTGATTTGAACAAAGGGCTGTTCATGTCAAGCATCTCTACTATTTTATTTGACAAATCCATTTCGTCTGTCAAGGATGCCATATTCATCTCTACAGTACCCTGCTTCATAACAGAGGCCATAACTTCATCTATTTCCTGCTGAGTAGAGTTTTGAGTAATAGAGGAAGCTGTAGGGGCGGCCCCTCCTGCAGTGTCGCCTGCAAAACTTGATCCGCCACCTCCACCAGAAGGCGCTGGATCAGTTGGGGAGAACAATTCCCACCTAGTCATCGGGGCCCCTGCAGTGGAGACGCGATCCCCATAATCAGCAGCTGAACCATATTGCCCAGGTTTTGAGGAGAACGCGGTCTTCCAAGCATCTGATCCTGGGGTGTATTTGGTAGCCCCTTTGTAGGTGCCAGTCTTGAGCTGCATATCTTCTTTAGCATGAGCCTGACCAAACGCTTCTTTAGATGTTGCTCCTCTCTTTATCCAATAGTCAGCCTGCTGGGCTGGAGTGAGCCCGAATGCATCTGAACCTGGAACTGACCTTCCAGCCAATCTGGCTTCAATCATTCCCCAAGCACTTGCCAAATCGGGTGACCTATCGACATAAGACGAGCCTGTTTTGGCTACGGATGAAGAAGGAGATGATGTTATTCTTGCCATTGATGTTGTTCCTGCTGTTGTTGGAGCGGCAGAAGATACTGACGAAACTTTCTTTGTTCTTGTAACTGGCGCTACTGCTGAAGCCTCAAATGCATCTTTCCCAACTGGGGCCGCTTTCTTTGTGGCTACAGACCTTTTCTTGGCGGCAGCTTTTGCGGTAACCGGTGAACTTGTAGTTGCAGAGGCTTTAGCTGCTGCAGCTTTCTTAGCTGCATATCCCGGTATTGCCGCCAAGAACGGCCCACTTTGTCCCCCGCTTTCCCATGTGTACCCTGCAGGAGGCGCTCCCATTCCATAATCATATGCCATAATTTATCTCCTAACTCCTCTGGGTGTGAAGTCTACAATAGCCCCCTGAAGAGTTATTGGCTTATCGTATATAGAACTGTTACTAATAATTAATCCCATGTTCGTTCCTATCCCGTTTATTTTTACTCTCTCAGATGCAACCACTGTTACTCCAGTGCTACTATTGCTTATGTCAGCTTCACTCCATTGATCCGCCGCAACTGTTACTTCATACGAGCTAGATATAGGAGATGTCTTAGGGCTGAAGGTTCCACCAAAATCATATGAGGGGGTAACCGTAAGAGTTGTAGAGGTGTCTGCGTTTATCTCTAAACCCAATTCTCTAAACCTCTTCCTTGATCCTGGAGTATCATAATGGTAATAAGCGCTTCTGACAAAAGAGGCAACATTTCCTCCGTCAAAATTTGTACCCGAGTCCAATCGTCTAACGTATCCGTCATCAAAGCCCCCGTATAAAACCTCAAAACCATCAGAGTCTTCAGCAGAAACGGTACAATTGATTTGATGATCCATCGTAAATGGCATCAATCCCTGATTCTTTTTATTTATAAAGGTCATCTCAACACCAGTCTTATCGTCAAAATAAAGACGATACTGGTTCTTTCCTCTAACCCTCATAGAGGCAATAGCATTATCTTTCTTAGATTGAATATATGGATCAATCTTATCCGAAGCAACAGATGATTGAAAATCTCCAAAATATTGAACAGTAAAGATCGAACTAATTCCTCGATCATCCAGAAAAAATGTCTGATCCATTTTCTGAAGAGTATAAGGAATTGCCCCGGCTCCAGCATGGAACTTCCTTAAATCCCAATCAGCAGCAGACGTTCCATAAAGCATATAAGCATCGTTCTTCGTAAAGATAGACATAACATTGTTAACTTCAGTTGAGAACCCGCTTACATTATCACCAATACCTAACTCAGCCGCTCCAGTAACCGCACTCCACTGATTGGGAGCCGTTATACTTGAGTGCTGAATTGATCCGTTAGGAAAGGAAAAGAACAAATGATTCTGATGGGCTGTTACGTGTTCCGGCGTATCCGTATCCATCCCAGTTTGAATAGGAATAAAAGTCGTTCCATCCCAAGAAAATCCATTATCAACTGTATTAGCCCCATACATGGTTATTCCAGTTGTTTCTCCTCGAAAATTATAAGTTGTGAATTCGTATTTGCCGCCTGCTGCCAGCGACTGGGAATATTGAGTTCCGTCAGCTTTCGCTACAGTAACAGCAGTTGGTTCAGAAGCCCCATTAACTAAAGCATGCTGAACTCCGCCAATATTTATTGCTTCACTATTAGTCCAGGTCCCGCTATTATTTTTTACTGAAATATATCCAGCAGCATCACCCCCCGCGATTGTCCCGCTTGTAGTGGTAATGCTTGTAACCGTTGCGGTCTTTCCCGAAGTAGCCCCAACAAGAGAATCTCCTTCTGAAATTTCCTTTGAACCTGTATCAAAAGCAAGAAGAGGCATCGTAAGGTTCTCATTATCAACAAATGTTCCTGTGATATTTGTTAATACCATTACTCCCGCAGCACCTACGGTCCATTCCCTATGGTAGGAGATGCCCATTAAATCCCCTTGGGCTCCCGCCGCTCCTACTATTGTGGTGGGGGTCCCGGTGTCTCCAGGAACGGGTTCCCCGTCGGTGGTTGTTCCATCAAAATTTAAGGCTGTACCAAGGTCTACCTCAGACCATCCAGTAGAAGTTGATTTATACATCCCGGCGCTAGCCCCACCAGTCTTGTTTCTAAAAGCATAAACATCCCCACTAAAAACCCATACCCCCCGAACAGGCCCTTCGCCAGGAACTATATTAATAATATTTCTCTGATCTTCTATAGCTGTTCGTGCTTCAGCAACAATAGTAGACCCGTCATAAATCTCCCTCAATACGGGAGGTCCATAAGAAAGGGCAGTGGCAAGAAGCCCCATTAACCCACCCTAAATACAGATAATTGCCCATAATGCATCTGGAAATTTTCAGAATTACTTGCATGACCATTCTTAACTTGAGCAAGAACATCCGTATAATCTGTATGTCCAGTAGTATCAATTATTCCAGAAGCAGATGCCATATTATCCAGTGTAGCGGCGACTTTTTGAACTGCCGCGTCATAGCCGGGGTATGCTACCGAACCTCCGTCAGCCTGAGTTGCAATCCTAAACGTCCATATTACAGTGTCCGTTCCGGTCTGAGCAAAACTCACACCCAAGTTAACCATAAACCATCCTTTATCGTATATCCTGATTCTGTCGTTTGCAAAATCAGCATCCGATCCTACAGTTGTTGACGATACAGTTCCAGTATCATCCGGTCCATTAGCGCCAACTGAGTCAGCATTCCAATCTATTGTTGCTGTTGCTGTTGATGCTACCGCTTGACTTGCTGGTGTTCCTGCTGGTGAATATATAGTCGCAAACCCACCCATTCCAGACTCTGTAAATTGTCTGACCATTTGGGCAGTAATTGCGCCTGTCGTGTTATCAGCAAAACTGGTGCCAGTTAAAACTGCTCTGGTTTTCCTTAATGCTGTTGGTGTTGCATTACCCATTATTTATACTCCACATTAAATGCGCTTCCAAAAGCGCTGTTCTTGTTTAAAAAAGATAGTGGTTCTCCATCCTGAAGCGTTCCTGTTTTAACAATAAAATACACGTACCCTTCGGCGTTTCCATCCCTACCTGAAGCTCGAAATGCTGCTGTACTGAAAGCGGTAGAGAATGCAGTTAAAGGAAAAAACGAACCGGCAGACGAATCTCCAGTTATATCCTCCACGCTAACGCTCAATACAGAGCCTATAGCCCCACTTGTCTGGCCTTTTACCAAATCCCCCACTGACGGAATTTGCATGTCAAAAGCGGTACTAAAGGCCGCATCAAATACAGAATCTCTAGCATACCCAGTGGTAAAAGGAATTCTATATATAGTTATATCAGAAGGCAGTGTTTGACCGTCAAACCTTTCATAACCATCTAACCTTCTGTACCTTCCTCTTACATCTACTTCAAAATTATTAGCAGCAACTAACTCGCCAGGCCTCATAGATAAGGCAGGGTCGACCATATTAATCCCACCCTCGAAAGGAAAATAATTAGACTTCAAACCAGAAGGCTTGATCTCTCTTCTAGTTAGTCTGGTCATTGCGGAACTACTGTAAAATTAGATATATCCTGCGCCTTAGAAAACCTTCTATTCTTTTGCCCCGGTAACTGATCAGCCTCAAGCTTGTCTAGCAAATCCTCAAATTCCGCTAAAGCACCTGATAAAATTTCAGGGGCGTCCTCGTTCTCAGCATAATATATTTTAGCTCTAGAGGTTATTATCTTGTGGAATCTAGACGGTATCGGTGATTCACTAGAATCAGCTGACAATTCAGTTGGAGACTTCCAGTATGAAGCTGATATTGCTGTTACAGCATCGGGTGTAGGATATACATCTATGACATTATCAGGTTTAATAGAAAAAACTTCTGGGGTTGAAGAGGCAACCACGCCTAATTTATATTCTAGGCTGTAATCATCCCATACCATATACTCTAACTCTTGATAATCATCAGTTCCTTTGCTAAAAACAAAAGAGTCTAATTTCCAATTACCTAAATTAGATGGTGATGTTAGTGTAGAAACACCAACGGAAGGTGTAAGTGTCGCCTCGGTCCATAGAAAATCCCAGTTAAACCACCTACTTTGTATGTCTAAATCAGCTTGTTTTACATAACGAACTACATTATTCTCCTCTTCGGAGAGAGAAGTAGAAGTGACACTGGAAGGACCAGTTCCTGGTATGCCTATATCTCTAGCCATGTTCTTACACAAAACTAAGTAAGTACTCATATCAAATTTTTCACTATTCTATTGTAAACATCGTTAGGGTTTATCTTTGCAGCGCACATTGCTCCTCCAGTCTCACTATCCCTGTTACAGGTGTCAAATCCATAATGCATTTTATGGCATGGAAAACAAAAATTATCATAATGATCAGGCTCTAAAGAGCTGGTATTATTCCAATACTTAGAAAGATTTTCTTTTGAGGAATGGGATAACATAACTATTTTATGGCATTTCATAGTTGACGCAGCATTCAGTACTCCAGTTTCTGGTCCTATAACAATAGAGCAATGATCTAAAAACGAAAGAGTTTCTCTTATAGACCAATTTCCTGATTTTGTTATAATCCTATCCTCTTTTTCCCAACCCTGTTCAAGCAACTTACAAAGCTCATCTCCGACAGTAACAAAACAAACATCAGGCCTGTATTTTAGAACCTTATTTATTACATTATCAGTCCAAGGATATACTTTATGTACAGACGATCCAGACAAAGACCATAAAATAACATGCTTCTCCCTGATGCTTCTTCTAAAATCCCTGGCTATTTTTTTTTCACTATCTAAAGGATAGAACTTGGGACTAAAGATATGCGGAACACCCGCTATATCATGAGTTCTTTCCATATAGTTTACATTACATTCTTCATGTAAAGTATCCTTATCTAGATTGAACCTAGGGTCCCCTTTTACTGCAATCTTATCGCCATTCCTTAGTCGTGAAACCCTGTCAGGCATAACCAATAAAGAATTTTCTATTGATTCAGAAAGCTGTATTACCTTGTCAAATATATTATCAAAATGTTTCCAGTATTCAGTAAGCTCATTCTCTGGAATCATCTTTGTAGTTTGAAATAAAATCTCATCCACATATGGATTGCTACTTAGTATATCTTTCCCAACCTCTGTAACATTTACACATACCCTATACCCTTGTTCTTTAAGTAAAGGCAGTATAGAACTAGCCTGTAATGTGTCCCCAAAAGCCCCGTACCTTATAACACATACGGTCTTTTCCTCTCTTATACCCCCAAAATCTTCTGGGGTATAATCACTAACTTCCCTTCCGGGAATATTTATTGTTATCACTTTTTTTAGAAAGCCCACCCAGCTATGACGCCGCTTCCTCTAACCATTTCACCATTTACTCGACCTTCATTATTTGTTCTTCGCTGCGCTCGTCTATACTCCATATCTCTCTCATCAAATAATTGAGAACCACTGGTGTATCCTTTAAGCACAGCTTCCGTATGGCCATACCCAACATCAGGTGTTTCAACCATACCACCAATAAATGCTTCGATTGAATTCATTCTTTTAGCCATTCTAATCTCCTTTGGATTAGGGGCGGTTTCCCGCCCCGTCACCAATTTATTTTAGCACCATTCAAACTTTCCACGATCAGTGGAGATGTTTGATTTAGCTATACCCTGTGGCATCTGGTTCTTACCTACACTGTCCATACCTAGAGATTTTAAAGACTCTCCGGATATGTCCTTTTTTTCGATAAGACCGTTCTGATTAACCGTTGGGTGATTATTTGCAGTATCTTTAGCCATAATATCCTCCTAGTACCATTCGACTTCAGCGTATGCATAACCCTTTCCAGCAGCCGTGCCAGAATCAGTCGCCTGAACATAGGTAACTTCAATCTGAGTATCGGCAGGAAGAGCTTCTACAAGAACGCAATTCGAGTCATCTTGGTCGTTAAAAGTTTCAGTGGCCGCAGTAGTGTCAGCAATTTCTAACTGACCATAGTAGTTTGGATCACTAGTCGTGCCAAGCAAAACTTTTCCAGAGATGGTATCATCTGCGAAAGTTTCAGTTACATGCACTCCGATGTTTTTCAAACTACCCTGTTTACCGCTTGGACCTTTAAAACTCCACGCAGTACCAGTGCCAGCAGCAAAATCAGTTTCCACTGTATCTTGGTAGATATATGTTCTTGGGTCGCTATAACTCATAATAATATCTCCTTAAGCTGCGCTGTCCCACATCACTATACGTGACTGGGCTGCTTGTGTGTGAGTAATGCCAAATCCGCCAAGATAATACCACGCCACGCCACGGTCCCTCCCGAAGTCCCCAGGAATTTTCCCGCGAATTTCTTCAGGAACCGCAATAGCTTCAGCAACAGTATCCTCGCCAAAGAACAAAGCCCAATCAGATTTGCCATTGGTCCAAGCAGCGGCAGCAGTGCCCATGCCAGTACCCTTAGCGATGTGAGTTTGTTCTACGAATCTAACGCCTTCGTAACGACCAATTTCGCCATTCATAATCATCTGAAAACCAGGATCAACATACTGCTTGATTGACTCTAAGTCGTCTTTCAGAGCTCGCCATGTTGACGGCCATGCTAGAGCGTAATAGTCATCATCAGCATATGCCGGGATGTTACGTTCTTTCATATAATCAACAATAAGCTTAACATGCTCTTTAGCTAAAGCAACGTTATTATTAACAGCGCATACACCGTTAGTCGTAGTCGTGAGAGCTGTCGTGCTGGTCCCACTCTCGGGAACAACTCGTAGCTTACATGCATTAAACTGTGTAGCTGCTAGATTATCGAATGCCTTCTTGGCATCGTTCTTCAATACTTTCCGTACCACCTCAGCCACCGGCTGCTCAGAGAGATCGTCTAACTTGCCCGTCCACGGTACAGAGTTACCCGCTTCCGTGATCGTCATTGTTCCCTGAGAGATAGTGAATGAGGTTTCGGGGACTGTATTGGTTTCAGTGAGAGTAGTACCTTGGGTAGCCACATCACTGTACACGTTCCAATGGAATGTATCACCTCGGTGAAGTCCCTGGTGCGCTGCGTCTTTTACATCGCAGAACTGACGGAACTTAACCATCGGCTGAACTGCCATACGTAACAGGCGGCTCAGATTGTCGGCATACATATAACCACCAGAGGTGCTAACTGACCATACTTGTCCAGCCATAATTACCTCCTATAGAAGTTATAATAATTGGCCTCTAGCCTTCCTCATCTCCTGAACTATTTCAGAAGGTGACATAGGAACTTGATCAGAACCTATATTGGCAGAAGCCCTCGCAGATTTTGGCTGTTGCACAATTTTCTTTTTGCGCACCAACCTACCATTTGAATTAGGCATAGTTCCAGCCCATTCACGAGTATACTCAGCAGCAGCTTTTATAATTTCAGCCGGTGTCCAATCAGGATTCTCCTGTGTTAGGGTAACCGTTTTATTATCAGCTACAGTCCTAAGCTCTGGCGATTCTGCTATATCAGGATACTCATCTTCAAAGGACCTAACCGCTTCCTCAAGACTTTTCTGATAAACAAACTGCTTTTGCTTTTGAACTTCTGCTTTTTTACTCTGGTCATAGGACGCTATTGCCCTATGCACAACCTCTTCTACATTTTGGGTAGCGTTACCGCGCCCACTATTTGACAAGGTTTTTAATAGACGAGCTGCTTCAGCAGCATCATCTTCAAATAAAGCACTGTGATATTTTTCGACTATGTCGTCCATATCACCTGCTTCATTTTCAGTAGAGGCGTCCTCTTGGGGTGGCCTGCTATTTAATTTTTGCACATATTGATTTATCTGCTGTTCTTTAGCCAAAAGAGCTCTCTCTTTAGCAGATGCAGCTTCAAATCTTTGTTGGGAGGCTTTATCTTTTTGATGCGATGTTTTTAAAGAATTGAAATCTACTTCAATCTCCTCACCATCAACTTTAATCCTAGTCTTCCAACCTTCCCCATCGTGCCAGACAGGAGAATCTGGTGCTTCTTCTTCGGACTCTTCAAGTGCAAGGTCCTCTTCAATAATCTCTTTACTCCTTCGGTCATAAATTTCTTCTAAAGCCTTTTGTCTATTAGAAGGATTTAAATTATTCTCTTCTACAGGCGCGTCTTCAGAAGTTTCTTTGACCTCTTCTAACGCATCCGTCTGGGTAGCGTTTTCCATTTTATGTTCCTATGGTTCTAATTCACCGGAAGTTTTATATCTTGAAATAGTCTCTGCATTTTCTCCGGTTGAAATTACAGAGGTTAACCACCTTAGTATATTTATGGGAGAAGATAATTTATCACTAATCCCCCTATACATTAAAATCTCTTTTTCTGCAGAAAGACTCCACCTAGTTTCAGACATCTTTTGTAACTCTCTAATTCCTTCCTTATATTCATTGGTGGCTTTTTCTAAAATAGCTTGACCAATTGACGTATTAAGAAACTCTCTAGTGTCCCTGCCTACTCTTATTCTTTTTACTAAATCATCTATCCCTACTTCGAATGGATCATAGTAGTCCATTATAGCATCCCTAGTTTTTTAATAACTTTATTATACTGCTCTAAATCGTTGCTTACTTTAGCCCAGCTAACACAATTAAAGTCTCTGCACAGCTGTGGTCTTTCATTGTAAATTCCACATTTATATCCAATTTCATCATTACCTTCTATATGAGAGCACCGAATCCTTATTCCTTTTGCAGTATCTTTAATATGATCATGCTTTCCTACTATAGCCCGTAACCACTCCATCTGCCTAGGTTCTTTCCAATTAGGCTTGAGCTCTATCTCGCAGCATATAGCGCAACTCTTGCAAACGTTTTCTGTAATATTGACCTCTTGAAGAGGCCACTCCACTATACTCATCCCACAGCGTAGGGTATCTTATTATAGTCATTCCTGGCCATAACACCTACAGGTCCCTCATCTAACATTTCCTCTTGCCTATTAATTTCTTCATCAGCTATCTGATTAATAAGCGCCTCTCTTTGTAACATTAACTCAGCTCTCCTAGTTGCTACGTCTTCTTGTTTAAGTTGTAAATCTATATACTGAAGCTGGGCATCTATTTCTTTCTTACGAATCTCTGCCCCAGTCTTCATGTTCATTGCTTCTAGATTACCTTGTTGCTTCATCTGCTCAACCTGAATTCTATTCTCAAGCTTCATCTGCTCGCTCTCAATGATTCCCTGCATCTCATCTAACTGGGCTTGCATCTCTGCTACAGCAGGATCACCTTCAAACGATATGAACCTATCACCATCTTTGTAACCAAGTTGACCAAAAACTTCTTTAGTAACCTCTTGTATATTAATTCTTTCCGCAATACCTGGGAAAGCTGCCAAAGTCTGTAGGCCCATCATTAAGTTCTGAACCTTCTTTAATGGATCGGTGGCATTTATACCCACATTAACCTTCAGTAAAACTTCATACTTAAGAAGATCGTCTACCGAAACATCCTTCATTTGTTCATTTATTTCTAGGGCAGCCTCACCAGCAATTCCTAATATTACCTGATCGGTCTCGTAGTATTGCTCAAGTCTAAGCATTTGCTTAAGAACCTTCTCCACCCATGTTTCAGAAAACGTCCTTAGCACATATTCTATCACACTTCCTGTGCTGTTTGCTAGAAGAGACATACCGCCAACAGTTTCGTTTAATGATCTAGAAGCTTGAATTGTAGATGTAGAAAAGTTACCCTGTAACTCATCAAAGTCCATATTAATTCTATCTTGTTCCGCATACGCAGAACCAGTAACATCTCTAGTTTCTATAATTCTTACGTCTTGGTCTGGATCATCCATCTCTACCGCGCCACCAGGAACGGACCTAAACAAAGCGTCCAAATCTATATTCCTATCACGCCTTATATGGTATCTTTTATTAAGAGCTAGCTTAACATTGTCAAATCTTTGGTTCCATATATCATTAGCCGCAGCTTGAAGTTCTTGTGTTAGTTCAACCGTACCAGCTGGATAAATCTTATGCGCTTCTATATTAGCGTATCCCATTACGTATGGCCTTTCTCCGCTCCTCAACCAAGGATACATTTCTTGGAGTGGAATTGGATCAGTTAGCATATAGCTAACTCCTGCTGTAAAATAACACCAGTCTTCCCCTTCCTTTCTAACTATGTTTTTATGAACCCAGACTATTTTATAGTCCTGAACTTCACCATATCCAGCATCATTATCAAGCGGGTCCTCTCTCGGCTCATCCCTTACTAGCTTTGTGGTATTATCATCCTCATCGCTAGTAGTGGTTAGCAACTCGCCATTACTTAACTCGTTCCATTCCCCAGAATCCATTTTCTGTCTTATGTCTTGCAAGTACATAGGAATAAGATGTATTACGTATGGGCTACTTTCTATCGGGTCAGCCCAATCGGAAGCTGGATCAATCCTTAGATTTTCTGGAGAAATAATTTCTATGACAGGCTTATCTCTTATAGAGGTTACCTGGCTTCTTGTTTTTTCATTTCCTTCATAGTCTATTACTGGTTTGTTATCACGGCCAACTTCAATATAAGTCTCGTCTCTTTCTTCATAATCCCAATATTGATGACTTACACACAATCCCTGAACCGCTGCATCCTGAAGAGCCGCCGACATTGTTTGAAACCAAGGAATAGTATTTGTTAGTCTGTACTGTAAAACAGATTGAGAAACTACAGCAGCAGCTGCCTGCATTGGATCGTTAGGATTTCTAGACTTTACGCTTACAACATCCTCATTAGTAAAAAATGCTACATTCATTGCAGACTGAAGATTCCTTACTGCAGTCCTAGTTTTTGGCCTAAAAAATTTAGACCTTTTTTCATAAGCATTAGTATTATACTTAGACCCAGGCGGGTGATTGCTATTAAATAAAGAAAGGCTTTTTTCCCATTGCCCTCTTAAATTAGCGTCCACCCATTCAGAAGAATCCTCATATGCTTTCCTAGCCATCCTAAGCCAAGAGTCTTCACGAAGAGACTCGTCATCGTCTACGTTTAAAACCTCTGATCCCTCTATAGGTGGCTGTGGATTAATTAAGCTCATGCAGCGTAGTCTCCGTCAAGTTGTCCTGTCCTGCTCATATTTAAATCATTATACAAGGTGTTATTAAACTTGCCTCTCTGCTGTTTGAATCTTTCTAATATCTCTCCACCAGCCATAACGACTAATTTATAATCATTATCTATTTTATCGGCATGAATAACAAAGCCCCAATTGCCAGATAGTCTTAGTGACTTAACAGCAACAACTCCATCCATAACATTCACGGCCCAAAACCAACCAGGGTATTTTTTCTCTAAAATCTCTGCAACATTTTTTGCTAATGTTTGATCCTTTAAAGAAAATATGTTTGCTTTTTCTATATCAAAAGACATCTCATCCTTTCCTTTTTTCTTTCTTGCTTAGACCATAAAACACTCTTTGGCCATTATTAAAAACATACGTTTTTACTGGTTCTTTTAACTCAGGATCAGTCTTATAACAAAGGTTGCTCCAGCTAAAAGTCGTATCTTTCTTACTAAGGGTTGTGTTTTTCTTGCTCATATAATTATTATCTCTGGTCTATATTTAGGTTGCCCAACCTGTGGCCACGATAAATCATATGGAGTAAATACAAGATTTCCTGCCGCATCTATAGTGAATGTATAAGTGACCCCCGCAATTGGGGTTAAAGTCCCTGTTCCCCATGTGTCTGAACTACTGGACCAACCTCCTGTAGTGGCGGCCCATGAAGTTGTTCCCAAACCCGTTAAGGATGCATTAGATGGAGTAAATATGTGTCCTGAAACCGATAACGGAACAAACCCAGTTAAGGACATACTTCCAGAGGGAACATACCAAAGCTGTGCAAGTCTAAAATCAGGCGCTGAACCAGAAAGTGTCAAAGAACCAGCATCTGGCTGATTATGTCCAGTCTCTACAGTAGTTGGTATAAAGTCTGCATTATCCCAGTTATCAGAAGAAGTCGCCCATGTGCCTCCATAATTAGCCCAGCTATACGTCTGAATTATTTCAATAGAGGCATTATCAGGAGAAATTACAAACCCTTCCCCATTAGCTGGCACTTTACCTGTTAAAGCAAGTGTTGAAGCGCTTACTACAAACTTATACATTCTCCCAATATCTGGAGAGTAAGCTGTAAATGTTAGGTCTGCTTTATCAACAGATGTATTTGTCCCAACAGCTACTTGAGGAGTAGGCCCGGTACTCCAATCACCAGTAGAATTAATCCAAGAACTTGTTAGCTGATCCCACTCGTAAGACTGCACTATTTCAAGATTAGCAACATCAGGAGATATAAAAAACTCTCTCTTTCCAACTGGTATAGAGGCGCTTAAAGTTAAATCACCTTTAGCCGGAGATATAGCTGGACCGTCCCACGCCCTTTCAAATATAGGATCGTCCCATCCGCCTCCAGTAGCTGTCCATGATGTTATTGACATAGTTGTTTTCCGTAAAAATTATTCCTATTTAAATGGAGGCCCAAGAAACCATGTAACTAAAGAATATCTTGTTCCCTTTTTAACAGGAGCCACTCTGTGCAATTTGCAAGACGGGAAAACTATTATGGAACCCACACCTCCGATATCAGGAACATAATCATTCTCGAACATAAACTCTCCACCTTTATAATCCTCATTCAAAAGAACGGACATAGTTAATTTTCTAACCAGCCCTTCAATATTCTCTGAATTATTATCTCCTGTCCCATCAATATGTAAGGAATAAAAATCTCCTTTGTTATATCTAGACAGTTGTGGGGTTGCTATTCCTGATATATCAAATTTCCAGCCAGACCTTTCATTGGCTTCTAACATGTACTTCCAAACAATCTCATTTATCCACTTCTCATTAACCCAAGAAATTTCCCCCTTCCTGAGCAAGGCATCTTGTCCGTAATCATACTGAGCCTTACCTGCCAAAATTTCTTTTTCAGTAATCTGGCTTCTTCTATTAACATAAGGCGCTATAAAATTACGGCCAGATTTCCTAATTATTTTTTCGCAAACACCGGGTTCTAAAGCACCTGGAAAAGTAAACCACTCATTAGTCACAAACAAATTTTATATTCCCTAGCGCGCTTATATTGCCAGCTATAATAATTCTTTCTGCACTACTTATTTGAGAAGGAACCCCATGTCTTAAATGAGAAGGAAAAATAATCAAATCATTTTCTTTTGGTAACAACTCATATCCTACGTCAGAAAAAACTATAGGGGAAGAGCCTTCACCTGCTTTTACGTAGTAAACAAATGAAAATGTAGATGGGCAGTGATCATGGAAAATAGTATAATCCCCTTTTTGATAATTTACCCCCCATAGAGAATGAACTACCCATGATGTTTCCGCATCGACAACAAGATTTACAAGATGATTCTCTACAACATCTCTACCTAGTTTCTTCCAATTCGGTAAGAAATTTTGCCACCTTGTCATATCAGCCTTAACATTAGTCATCCTGTTTTGCTGGTCACCAATATTAATTATTTGACTAGATATTAATTCATTGTCGTAACCATCTAAAGAGGATACATATATATCAACTAATGCAGACCTTGTATACTGTAATTGTAGTTTCAATTTTTACCTTTTAAACATCCATGCCAAGTTGCCTTCTTGCGTTGACCTGCTCCTCAAAGGATAAAGGGGATTTGCCACTAAATGTAGCGTAAGAGGCTGTTATTCTTGGTGTTAGGCCTATAGCCTTATGGGTAATATTGGCTGGTATAACTAACAAATCACCCCTGCCTAACTGAAAACTTTCTTCCCCTAATCTATAATGAACTATACCACACAAATTTAAAACACAGACATCGCAAGCGTCAACATGCGTGATACTTTTTGCTCCAGACACCATTGAGAAAAATAAATCTAGGTCACTAGCAGTACCATTAGGATTAAACTTTTTTTCTATTTCTTCATTAATCGGAGCAAATTCCGGTGTAGTATGAACTCCCCTGCATTGATAAACTGCCTCAGTAATAAAGTCATTATTATAGTTGCTAGAGATTTTTGTAGCAAGATTATATTTGTCTAGGAAATTTGATAATCCGTTAAAATCAAAATCAAGCCCGTTTAGATTTGAAAAGTTTTTATAGAGCGACTGCTCTTTTAATTCGTTCAAAATATTGCACCCTCTAAGTTAATTTGTTTAAAATATTGTACTCTCTAAGTCACCCTCATTCCCATACCTTCCACGCAACATAATATTAAACGCGATCCCTACCCTGTCTTTGTCAGTCAAGTTTCTTGTTACCTGATGCTCTAGCCAAGATGGAAACATAACCACTAAATCCTTTTTTCCATCAACCCATGCTTTAGAGAAGTTATATACATTGGGTTCAATTACTGACGGATTAAATTGATTCTTCCAAGGACGTAAAAATTGTATCGCTGGAAATTCTCCATCCTCATCACTTATATCATTAACATATATGCAGCCAGCAAATAGACTATTATGGTGTATATGTGTGTGAAGACTTGCGCCCGGTGGCTGTATGTTACCCCACATGCTTGTAATTTCTACTTTATAATTAGGATCATACTTTAAAATATTAGAAGATATATTTTCAACAGTAGAGATAATACGTTGGCATAAAGGCTCTAATCTTTCGTCATTATGTATTGTCCCGCTAGTCTGATGAACCTCCCAAGGCTCTCTGTCAGACGGACAAAGTTCCCTAACTATATCTTCTAGACCAAGCAAGTCACTTATACCAGAAAACTCTACGCCAAAAACAGGCACAGAAAAAATATTACTAGCAATATTAGAAGTAGTTTCAACACTATTAGTAAAGGCTGACTCCATTATAAAAATTCCTTATTAATTGTATCTATATTCACTATCTAGGATAATCATCCCACTGCCCAGTTTCTTCATTCCACATCCATATAGTAGAAGTATCTATCCCCTCATCTCCGGGCTTTTCTACTACAGGCATAGGAACTGGTGGCTCCCACATACCAGTAGCAACATCTATTGTCCAACTTGGAAATTCATTTGGGGCTATGAAAGCATCCATATCTGGATGGTAAACATAACCAATTCCAGCATAGTTCTTTCTAATGGCTTTACTTTGATCTGCGCTAGGCTCCCCTTTTTGATCGTAATGAATGCCGCCCCTTGTATTATAAGATGTTCTTAACCACCTAGATGGGTCACCCACAGCGCCGCTATCAATAAAATCCTGCTCTGCCACGATAACATTTACTACTACATTATTATCGTCCAATTGCGCAAAATGACTCATGTGAGATACCTTATTACAACACAGCCAGAACCGCCGTTACCCCAAAGAGAGTTACCAGTGCTATACATATTAGCGCCTGAACCACCGCCAGAATTTTCGCCGCCGTTTCCACCCCCAGTACCGCCATTTGATCCGCTATTAATTGCAGAGCCACCGCCACCGCCTTGAGCGGAATTGCCTTGGCCTCCGCCGCCGCCTCCAAGACCGCCATCACCGCCTGCTTTTGGCCCAACATCAGAACCTCCGCCGCCGCCGCCAGCCCAGTAGTAATTATTACCATCAATATTTATCTGCTTACCTACACCACCATCACCTCCGCCTGACGTAACGCCAGTGGCACCTGCAGCATTCGCGCCGCCTCCGCCACCACTGCCATTAAAAGCTGATCCGCCTCCGCCATTTCCACCGTAAACGGTACAATCGCTAGAAGCAGAAGGTGCGGTTCCACCTGTTGCGCCGCAATGCCCAGCCCTACAAGTGCCGCCACCGTTAGCGCCACCTGACGCACTAGCGCGATAACTTCCAGAACCACCACCGCCAGTCGATGTTTCTCCAAATGAAGTAGTAGAACCACCTACACCGCCACCCTGCCATTGAGGATAGGGAGTAGCAGTAGCCCCTCCAGCACCTATAGTTATAGTGTAATCAGCGGGAGTTACTGATCTACCCTCCATATGAATTATTGCGCCGCCGCCTCCGCCGCCGCTTACATGGCTTCCAGAACCACCACCTCCACCAACAAAAATGGCATCACAATCTCCAGCGCCACCAGAAACAGCGAATGTTCCAGATGATGTGAATGTATGAACGGTATACAATCCGTCATAACTTACTGTGCCACCAGTAGCTTCAAATTTACCACCACCGCCCATAAAGGCTGATTTAAAAGTTCCTAAAGGCATATTATTTCTCCTTAACCCATGTCAGCGCCAGCTTGAAAACCGTACCAAATAGTGCCAGCATCTATTGTAAAGAATGTATAGATGTCTACTTTTCCAGCCCCACTTGTAACAGCAGGAACCCCACCACCGTCTTTCCAATCAACCGATCCTGGCCACGCGATAGTTCTATCAGACGAGTCTTGAGTCCAGATTAAAGTAAAGGAACAAGACTTTCCAGTTGGTGATGGATTTGAAAATGTAAAAGTAGTATTTTGATCTGGCGTAAGCGTAAATACATTACCATCCGTCAAATCAATATCCACCGTGGCTGCTGCTGAAAGAGCGCTTTTAGTTTCTGAATAATCCTTCATCTCAGGACGCTGTACAACGCCGTCAGCAAAGTTGGTAACCAAAGAGCCATCGGAAGTAACCGCCTTCGATGCTTCTGCTGTACCTTGCGTCGTAACGTCTAGAGTATTTAATTCGGCAGTTGTGCCAGTGTACCCATCAAGTTTATTTATCTCAGCCGCAGAAGAGGTAACTAAAGTCCCCGCTAACTTTAAACCACCATCCACAAGATCGTGAGAAGCTATATCGACAGTCTGGTCGCCAGCAGTAGCCCCTAAAGTAATTGCCCCGCCAGCAGTTTGAGTAACAACCTTAGAGTCTTCCGAAGTGCCAAGCGTAGAGATATCTAAATAGTTTAATTCAGTAGTAGTAGCCGTACACCCATCCAACAGATTCATCTCTGCACCATCTGCCGTAACAGCAGTGGTTCCAGAAAGACCACTAAATTGGTTCTTCAAAACAGCCTTTATAAGACGAAGATGATCATCTCCTTGTGATATTGGATCAGTAGCAGTAGGATTAGCAGAGTCTAACTCACTAATATATGTTGCAGATTCTAGTCCCATGACAACCTCCTATGCTAATTCAAATATGCCACTAGCACTTGGTGTGACAGTAAGCGTATTATCTTCTGCTAAAGTAAACTGAGAAGTAGTCAATTTAGAAAAGCAAACTAATTTGCCACCTGACTGATAAACAACAGCGTATTTAATATTCGCAATTGTTCCGCCAGTAGCGGTCCATACAACAGCAGTTGAATCAAAACGATACTTATCAGTTGCAACAGAAGCCCATGTACGAGCCGT